>Ga0115567_10001369_pt1 | contig 24531 bp, 26 predicted proteins | sample COGITO_mtgs_1204_2_FD_88679 | JGI IMG/M metagenome (GOLD analysis project Ga0115567, IMG submission 88679) | Pelagic marine microbial communities from North Sea - COGITO_mtgs_120412 | ecosystem: Environmental > Aquatic > Marine > Epipelagic | place: Germany:Helgoland, sampling site Kabeltonne... | reverse complement strand
GCTTTGGTTGTTGCAGGTGGTGGAGGATCCTCTGGAGGGGCGTTCCAGGCGACCATGGCAGGTGGTCACGGTGGTGGTGTCGGAGAAGATGGTTCAAATGGTTATACGACTTCTAGTGCAGGAGAGCCATATGGAGACGTTGGACTAGCGGGGACCACAACCGCTGCTGGACTTGGTGGTGGTGGATGGCATCCCTCATATCCCGGTCCAGGATATTATAGAAATCCAATCCAGAATCCAACATACGCATCACCGCCGGTGAATGGAACGAATAATGGTGGTGATGGTGGAGCGTTGGCGGGTGGATCCGCTATAAATGGTACCTACAACACTGGCGGTGGTGGTGGTGGATATTATGGTGGTGGAGCCGGGGGCGCCCATGTTAGCCCAAATATTTACTATAACATGGGTGGTGGTGGCGGCTCTGGATATATTGTCCCAACCACTGATTCAACTGTAAACGGTACAACCGTTAAATCTCTCGACCCTGTCGCATATCCAGGAGGTCCAGGAACACCCGGTGATGCACCAGATCCTCCACGGAACTTTACAGGCCCTGGGGCGACTTATGGACCACTAGCACCGACACCTATTTCAAATGCTGCTGCAAATACTGGAAATATGGATGCTCCATACTACACAAATGGAGTCGGAGTAGGTGGATTGAGCGGCGTTGGAGGAGACGGTGAAATTCAAATTGCTGTCAATGGTGGAAGCTTTACTACATATACGTATACAGGATCAGCACAACCAGTAACTGTTTCTGGAACACCTTCTAGCGCGATCCCAACAGATGTTCTTGGACTCAGCACTACATATTCGCCCGGGTAAATTATAACACAAACAGAATTTTTTCCTTCTTTTACATATCATAGAGTTAAACCAGTAACAAGAGGTATTCGAAGAAGTCTTGTTATTTGGTTACGTGGACCTAAATGGCAATAACAATATAAACATTATAAATAGTCATAAGACTTATACAAAGAGGGTACTATGGCTATTCCTGCGACCAGAGAACAACATAAACAATATTGTCTTAGAAATCTAGGTTCTCCAGTTATAGATATCAACGTTGATGACGAACAACTAGAGGATAGAATTGACGAAGCATTACAATACTATCGTGATTATCATTACGATGGCACAGAACATGTTTATTTAAAACATCAAATTACTTCTTCAGATAAAACCAACAAATACATCTCTATCCCAGAAAATATTCAAGGGATCGTGAGAGTGTTTGATATTGGGGATTCTATTAATAGTTCAAATCTATTCAATATTCGATATCAAATTCATCTAAACGATCTTTTTGATTTTTCTAGTGCTTCATATGTTCCTTATGTGAACGCTATGAGACATGTAGAAATGCTTGAAGAAATCTTTGTTGGTAAGAAACCTATTCGTTTCAACCGTCACACAGATCGACTTTATATTGATATGGATTGGGAAACAGATGTTCTCGTAGATGAATACATCATCATTGATTGTTATCGCACAGTAGATCCAAATACATATACAGATGTTTGGGGTGATAGATGGTTACTTAGATATTCGACTGCTTTATTTAAAAGACAGTGGGGCGAAAATCTATCTAAGTTTCAAGGTATTCAACTTCCAGGAGGAATTCAATTTGACGGTGTTCGTATTCTAGGTGAAGCAAGAGAAGAAATTAATAAGTTAGAAGATGAAATGATTACGAGTTATTCATTGCCCGTCCATGATATGATTGGATAAATTATGGCGACGAATAAGTATTTCAATAACTTCTCATACGCCAGAGAGCAAGACCTAGTTGAAGATCTCACGATTGAGGCTATCAAGATCTATGGTCATGATGTAAAGTACATTCCAAAAACAATCGTAGCGAGAGATAACTTATTCGGTGAAGATCCACTGATGAAGTTTACAACCGCTGCTGATGTTGAGATGTATATCAAAAACGTGGAAGGATTTGAAGGAGAAGGTGATCTACTCTCAAGATTCGGTTTACAGTTACGAGATGAGATGACTTTCACTCTTGCTCGTAAAAGATTTGATCAGATTCGTACAGAAAAGTTGATGACAGAAGTAGGTTATAATCTACTTACAGAACAGGCAAATACGGCTGTTCCATCAAGACAGTTTCTCACAGGGAACAATGAGACAGAATCTATCGTACTAGAAGCAGACACTGCTAATGGATACTCAATCAGTTCTAATCGTCCATTAGAAGGAGATCTAATCTATTTTCCAATGGTTGATAAGATATTTGAGATTAAGTTTGTTGAACACGAACAGATTTTTTATCAAACCGGTAGATTACAGACATATGATTTACGTTGTGAATTATTTTCTTATAGTTCTGAAAAACTTGATACTGGATATAGTGAGATTGATATTGTTGAAGATCAATATTCACTTGATCAAACTTTCTATCAAACACTTCTTGAAGATGGCGAAGTTCTACTAGCTGAAGATGGTAATGGTATCGTACAAGAATTCCAAATTTCTACAATTGATGCACAAGCAGATAATGATACTGTATATAAATCTAATATACTAGAAGACGATATTATTGATTTTAGTGAAAAAGATCCATGGTCAGAGGGTAGGTTCTGATGTTTGAGTATTTTTATCACGGTACAATTAGACGTTATGTTCAAGTATTCGGATCATTATTCAATGATATCCAACTTGTAAGAACGGATTCGAACGGTAATAGAGTACAAACACTTGCTGTTCCTTTAGCGTATGGACCCAAACAAAAATTTCTTGTCAGACTAGATACAAATCCAGATCTAGATAGAGAAGTTGCTATATCGCTTCCACGTCTTGGATTTGAGTTGACCGGCCTTGCATATGATTCTACGAGAAAAATAAACTCCACTCAAAAGAATAGTTATATTATCACATCTGATAATACTCAGTTGAGAACACAATATACACCTGTTCCTTATGATATTACATTTGTGTTATCAGCGTTTGTGAAGAATGCGGATGATGGTACACAAATAGTAGAACAAATTGTTCCATATTTTAAACCAGAATGGAACGTATCAGTAAATCTAATACCATCTATGAATATAACTATGGATATACCAATTATATTGAATAGTATAGATTTTGCGGCTGTATATGATGGTGATTATTCTACTAGAAGAACTATTATCTGGAACTTCAATTTTACTTTAAAAGGTTATCTATACGGACCAACTACAAACAGCGGACCAATTACAAGAATACAGATTGATCTACATGCTAATACAGCCTTAAATACTCCAAGGTCAAGTCGTCTTGTTACTGTTCCTGGATTATTAGCTAATGGCGCGCCTACTACAAATAGTGCAGCGTCTATTGATAGAAGTTTAATTGATGTGAATGATAATTATGGATTTGCTTCGAATACCTTCTTCTATACAGACGGTTTGATATATAATCCAAGAACAGGAAGTGATCAACAACCATGAGTTTCGATTCTAAATTCAGTCATGTACTAAACATAGATCCTCCTAATGAAGTGGAGGTTATAGAACCTAATATTAATAAACAAATAGAAGATGATTACGACTATGCTAGACATAATTTAAGAGATCTAATTGACTCTGGAATGGGTGATTTAGATAGAGTTATGGAAATTGCTCGACAGAGTGAATCTCCAAGAGCATTTGAAGTGGCGACAAATTTACTTAAAACATTAACTGATACAAACAAAGATCTCCTTGAGTTGGCTAAGAAAAAGAAAGATATATTACAGACAAAAGAAGATAAACCGCAGAATGTAACCAATGCATTATTTGTAGGTTCAACTGCTGATCTTCAAAAACTTATTCAAGGAGAAAAAAATGCAAGAAGTTCAGTCGATTAATTCTCTCAGTGGAGACTTGACAACTCTGATTCTTCCATGGATTGCTGTTCTAGTATCAGCAATCATTGCGTTTATGTTAAAAGACTTTGTAACTAACTTTGCCAAAGGTATGGCGTTTCAAATGAACCGAGCCTTCAATGAAGGTGATAAAGTTATTCTTGATGGTTCAGATGCTATTATTGTAAAAGTTGGTATGAAACAAACAGTATTTGGTGTATTCAGTCATAAAGGATATACATGGAGATATGTACCAAATGAAAGAATACCATTTTTAAAGTTAGAAAAAGTAGTCGATCCTGAATTACACAAAGATAGTGAAGAAGTAAAAGGTAGAAGATTACAAAGAATGATTGATTCTGTACAAGATGAAAAGATTGATTCTAATCATGATCATATTGCAAAAAACGCAGAAGAAATAGATAAGTTAAAAAACAAAGATGATAAAAACTAATTACGATTATTTCATACAAAAGTTTCTAGAACCGTTTTTAGCATGTTTACTTTGTATGGTTCAAGGAGACTTAACTGTACTTACATTAAGTCATTTTATAACAGCAAGTAAAACAGCAGTGATTGCTTTAGTACTTACAGTAATGTTATCTTTATTTAATATAAATCATAGTAAATGGTTTGCATTGGTTTTAACTGGATTTGCCACTTTTGTTGCTGATATTTTAAGTCATCCATCTCGTTATGATGGCATATATACAGAATCTATGTTGACCGCAGGTGCTGCTATGTTACTAGCTTTAATGTTTGATAGAATTTTAAAAAGATAGATATGAAAATAATAGGAGAATAAAAATGGCGCATTTTGCGAGAGTAGATGAGAACAATGTTGTCACTTTTGTTTCTACTTGTGACAACAACTTATTATTAGAAAACGATGTAGAAGTAAGAGATAATCAAAGAGCTATTAATCATTTGAACGCTACAGTACCAAATGAAATAGCTCCTGGTGTAAAGTGGATTCAAACATCTTATAATAATAGTTTTAGAAAGATGTATGCTGGTATTGGATGTTTATATAGTGAAGAAGGTGATGTATTCTATGGTATTCAACCGCATGCTTCGTGGACATTAGATGTGAATTATGATTGGCAACCACCAATTCCAATGCCTGATGATGCAGGACCAGAAAAACATTATTTTTGGGATGAAGATGCTTATCAATCTGATAATACAACTGGATGGATTGTATATACTATTTAATATATAAAGAAATACTAATATATAATGTCAGATGCCTATCTTAGTAACCCAAATCTAAAGAAAATTGGAGTAAATCTCGAATTTACTCAAGATCAAATTCAAGAGTACATTAAGTGTGCTCAGGATCCAATATACTTTGTAAAAAATTATGTCAAGATTGTTCATGTAGATAAAGGTCTTATTCCTTTAGATCTATATGCATATCAAGAACGAATGATTAATACGTTTAATAATAATCGTTTTGTCATTACAAAAATGCCTAGACAGTCTGGTAAATCAACTGCCGTCATTGGTTTTATTCTTCATTATATTCTTTTTAACGAAAATAAAAATGTAGCATTACTTGCTAATAAGGCAGAACTGGCTAGAGAACTTCTTGATAGATTAAAGAAAGCGTATGAGAATCTACCTTTATGGATGCAACAAGGTATTGCTGTATGGAATAAAGGTTCTATTGAATTAGAAAATGGATCAAAAATTCTCGCTACATCTACGACGGGTTCTGCTGCTCGTGGTCAATCATTCTCTCTTGTCTTTCTAGATGAATTTGCTTTCGTTCCTCATGGTATTGCTAGTGAGTTCTTTAAGTCTGTTTATCCTACAATCTCATCTGGTCAAGAGACTAAAATGATTATAGTCTCTACACCATCGGGTATGAATCATTTCTACAAGATGTGGGTTGAGGCTGAAGAAGAACGCAGTAAGTTTATGCCAATTGCTGTTGATTGGTGGGAAACACCAGGAAGAGATGAGAAGTGGAAAGAAGAACAAATAGCAAATACAAGTGAAGAAGATTTTAATCAAGAGTTTGCTTGCGAATTCTTAGGTAGTAGTAATACACTCATCAATGTAAATATACTCCGAAATTTGACCTTTGTCAACCCTAAATTTTCAAAAAATGGATTTGATCAGTATGAAGATATAAAAGAAAAACACGAGTATGTAATATCTGTCGATACATCTCGTGGCGTTGGTGGAGATAACTCAGCTTTCACTGTTATCGATATCACACAGATACCATATAGAGTTGTCGCTAAATTCAAAGACTCTACTATTTCACCTATTTTATATCCAGAGTTAGTATATAATGTAGCTAAGAACTTTAACAATGCTTTTGTTTTAGTTGAAATAAATGATATCGGCGAACAAGTTGCTTCTATTCTTTATAGAGACTTGGAATATGAAAATATTTTCATGACAAATATGAGAGGTAGATCTGGTCAAATTATTGGTAGTGGATTTGGCAATAAACCACAATATGGTGTAAGAACTACAAAACAAGTCAAAAGAATTGGTTGTTCTACCTTAAAAGATATGGTAGAGAATCAAAAAATTATTATACAAGATTTTGACATAATTGAAGAGTTATCTAATTTCATTAGTAAGAAGGAATCTTTTGAAGCCGATGAAGGATATCACGACGATTTAGTAATGTGTCTAGTATTATTTGGATGGCTTGTAAGACAAGATTATTTCAAAGAACTTACAAACACTGATATTAGAAAAAGAATACTAGAAGATAAAGAATCTATGATGGAAGAAGATATGTTACCGTTTGGTTTTAGATATGATGCGGCAAATGATGCAGAAATGATCGTAAACGATCCTTACAGTCTAGAAGATCTTAAAGGCCAGTTTATTAATCGTTGGTAGACCATGGATCAACGAATAGAACAGATTGAAACTTCTTTTTCATACTCTCACTAATTTTTCTTTTAGTTTCTTCACTATGAGATTTGCCCATATGTGCCTTACTCATCTTAATACGAGTTTCTTTAGACTTGGGTTTACCAAGTTTAGCAAGACTCATTTTATGTCTGGTTTCTTCCGTTTTTCTCATATTTCTATTTATTAACTAAGTTTATTAAAAACGTTAAAAATATAAATAAAAAGAAAATGAGATTTTCGTTCGTTTTAATCTAAGGAGTAAGAAATGGCATTCCAAGTTTCTCCAGGCGTCAACGTTAGTGAGATTGATCTTACTACTGTTGTACCCGCTGTATCAACATCTATTGGTGCTATTGCTGGACATTTTCGGTGGGGTCCAGTAGATAAGAGAGTTTTAGTTTCCCAAGAAACCGCTCTTGTAAGCACATTCCAGAAACCTAACGCAAATACTGCGGAAGACTTCTTCACAGCAACTAACTTCCTCTCATATGCAAATGCATTACAGGTCGTTCGTGTTGTAGCAACTGGTAACAGTTCTGTGGCCACCTCAGCACGTAATGCAACAACAAACGCTGCAAATACGTTAAACACTGTCATCAAAAACGAAGATGACTACGAAGATAACTATTCTACAGGTATCTCAAATGTTGGTGAATGGGTTGCAAAATATCCAGGATTATTGGGTAACTCTCTCAAAATCTCTGTATGTCCAAGCGCACAAGCATGGTCAAATTCTATCGCTGGTACGATTGCTGTAACGACACAAACAACAACTGTCACTGGTTCAAGTACAAACTTTGACACTCAGTTAGTAGTTGGCGATCTTATCGAAATCGGACCAGACAAAGAAAAAGTTCGTGTCGCTTCTATCGCTAATTCGACAATTCTTACTCTTGAAAGGAAGTACACAGGTAACACTGTTAGTGGTTATGCTGCAACTCGTTATTGGGAGTTCTACAACTTCTTTGATATTGCACCAGGAACTTCAACATATGCTAACACTGCTAGTGCAACCGCTGATGAAATGCATATCGCTGTAGTAGATGAAGATGGTGAATGGACTGGTGTACAGAATCAAGTTATTGAAGTATTTCCAACCGTTTCTATGGCATCTGATGCTAAGACAGAAGATGGACGTAGTAATTACTATAAGGATGTTATTAATAATCGGTCAAAGTATGTATGGTGGACTAAACATCATGCTTCTAATACAAATGCTGGTAAGAAAGCTTCTGGTGTTACCTTTGTTGGTGATACCGATGTACAGACCAGTTCGTTTGTAAACGGACGCGATGGTAATACACCAACCAATGCTAACTATCTCTTAGGATATGACAAGTTCAAAAACGCTGAAGAAGTAGACGTAACAATACTTCTTGGCGCTTCTGCTAATGCTGTAAGAGCGCGTTATCTTATCGAACAAATATGTGAAGTTCGTAAAGACTGTGTTGCTGTTATTTCTCCAGAGAAAGCAGACGTTGTAGACAATCGTCTCTACGCTGGTTCAGAAACAGAAGACATCATTGCTTATCGTGATACTCTACCATCAAGTTCATATGGTATCATGGACTCTGGTTGGAAGTATCAATACGACAAGTACAATGACGTATATCGTTACATTCCAGCTAATGGTGATGTAGCAGGAACGATGGCTCGGACAGACAATCTTCGTGATCCTTGGTATTCACCTGCTGGTTTCAACCGTGGTCAAATCAAGAATGTCGTTAAAATGGCGTTCACACCTAATAAAGCTGAAAGGGATGAACTCTATAAGAAGGGCATCAATCCAATTACTACATTCCCAGGACAAGGAACTGTACTATTTGGTGATAAGACACTTCTTGCTAAACCAAGCGCATTTGATCGTATCAATGTTCGCCGTCTCTTTATTGTACTAGAGAAAGCTATTTCTACTGCTTCTAAGTTTACACTCTTTGAATTCAACGATGAGTTTACAAGAGCTAACTTTGTAAATCTTGTAGAACCATTCCTCCGTGACGTACAAGGTCGCCGTGGTATCACAGATTTCAGAGTTGTTTGTGACGAAACAAACAATACTCCTGAAATTATTGATCGTAATGAATTTATTGGCGATATCTTTATCAAACCTGCTCGGTCAATCAACTTTATTCAACTAAACTTCGTAGCTGTCCGCACTGGTGTTGAATTTAGTGAAGTTGTTGGTCAAGTTTAATATAAATAAAAGTAAAGATAAGGAGTCATAAAATGGCATTTAATATTTCAGGGTTTCAAGGACAGCTAACTGGTGGTGGTGCTCGCCCCAATCTGTTTCAAGTAACCATTGACAATCCAGTTGACCGTGGTTCATTTATTAAGACCTCATTCATGGTTCAGGCAGCTCAGATTCCTGAAGCAACTCTTGGCGTAGCTACAGTCAACTACTTCGGTCGGCAGATCAAATATGCTGGTAACAGAACTTTCGCTGATTGGACAGTTACAGTCATGAATGACGAAGACTTCCTAGTCCGCGATGGAATGGAACGTTGGTCAAATGCAATCAACGGACTACAAACAAACACTCGTTCTACCGCTCTAGCGCAAGCCGCACAGTACAAGTCAAATGCTACTGTTACACAATTTGCTAAAACTGGAGAACCAATCAGAACTTACAACTTTGTCGGTCTGTTCCCATTAACAGTTGGTGCAATTGCACTTGATTGGGGTACAAACGACGCCGTTGAAACTTTTGATGTCACGTTCTCTTACGATTTCTGGCAAGCTGGTCAAGGTGTTGTAGGTCAGGTAACTACCCCACTCTTTGGTTAATATTAGTTTGTAGAGTATTAAAACGGTGGTTTCTATGAGACCACCGTTTTTTTATGTTTATCTTCATTTATAAATAGATAAAACAAAATACATTTTAGGAAATGAAAATATGGCAGTAGAGCTATTTGGTTTTAAGATAGAGAAATCTAATCAAGAACAACAAGAAAAAAATGTAAAATCCTTTGTTGCACCTAATTTTGAAGACGGCGCGGTAGAAGTCGCTGCTGGTGGTGTTTATGGTACTTATGTAGATCTAGAAGGTTCTGCTAAGTCTGAAGGAGAACTAGTAACACGTTATCGCGAAATGTCTATGCAACCAGAATGTGATAGCGCCATCGAAGATATCGTAAACGAATCAATCGTATTGGACAATGAAAACCCAATAGACATTGTTCTTGATGATTTGGAATACTCTGATTCTTTTAAAAACAAAGTTAGAGAAGAATTTTATAACGTATTAAGACTTCTCGACTTCAATAATCAAGGATATGACATATTCAAACAATGGTATGTTGATGGACGTTTATATTATCACATACTCGTCAACGAATCAAAACCTAGGAATGGTATACAAGAACTTCGTAAAATAGACCCTAGAAAAATTAAAAAGATACGTGAAAAAATAACTGAAACTGATCCTCGTACAAGGGTAACAGTTGATAAAGGGTTCAACGAGTACTACATCTATCATCCAAAAGGGATTACTTCTTCAGGCGCTCAAAACGCGGTAAAGATCGCTAAAGATTCTATCTGTCATGTTACAAGTGGTATGAACGATCCATCAAATAAGATTGTACTAGGACATCTTAACAAAGCAATCAAACCATTGAATCAACTTAGAATGTTAGAAGACGCAACTGTAATCTATCGTTTATCTCGTGCACCAGAACGTAGAATATTTTATATCGATGTAGGCAATCTTCCAAAGATGAAGGCTGAACAATATCTACAAGACATGATGACAAAACATAAGAATCGTCTTGTCTATGATGCTTCGACTGGTGAAGTTAGAGATGATCGTAAGTTTATGACAATGTTAGAAGATTTCTGGCTTCCTCGTAGAGAAGGTGGTAGAGGCACCGAGATTACTACACTTCCAGGCGGTCAAAATCTTGGAGAGATGGACGATGTAGATTATTTCCGTCGTAGACTCTACAAGTCTCTGAATGTTCCTGTCACACGTATGGAAGCAGAGAATCAGTTTAATCTTGGTAGATCTACAGAAATTACTCGCGATGAGTTAAAATTTTCCAAGTTTATAAAAAGACTTAGAAATAGATTTTCACATCTATTTGATAATCTTTTAGAAATACAGTTAGTTCTAAAAGGTGTAATATCAAGAAAAGATTGGAAAAAAATTCGTGAAGATATCTACTACGAGTTTGCTCATGATAACTATTTTGCTGAATTAAAAGAAGCAGAAGTATTAAGAGAAAGACTATCTCTTGCCAATGAGATTGATGGTTTTGTTGGTAAATACTACTCAATGGCTTGGGTTCGTAAGAAAATTCTTCAAATGTCTGAAGAGGATATTGAAGAGATGGATAAAGAGATCAAAGAAGAATCTGATGATCCTGATAGTCCTATGAATGATGATGAAGATAACAATCAAGATGATACTCCAATGGAATCTATAAACGCGAATACAGTAATAGAAGAATTTCAACCAATAGAAATGTCAGAAGAAGATAAAAAACTCGTTAGTAAAATGACATCCTTATTAGAAAATATAGAGATGAATGATGATGATGAGGAAGCCTGATGAAAGACATAGTAAACGCCAAGTTATTAACAGCATCTCTAAAACTTGCTAAACAAGAAATCTCTAAAAACGTAAAAGAACTACGTGAAGAGATAGAAGAGATCAAAACTATCGAAGGACCACCTGGACCGCAAGGTCCAAAGGGTGATCGTGGTGATGCTGCTGAGTCTGTCATTGTAGAAGCCGTTGGTCCTAAAGGTGAGAAAGGAGACAAAGGAGATAAAGGTAACGCTGGCAATGCTATACTCAAAGCAGGAATATTCGAAAATCGTTTAATCTTAAATTTCTCTGATGGCGAGCAACTAGAAGTTGGTGAAGTTGTTGGACCAAGAGGCGGTAGAGGACCAAAAGGGGATCTTGGTGAACAAGGTTCAGTCGGTCCCGTAGGACCTCAAGGTGAACAAGGTATTGCGGGTCCACAAGGACCGAAAGGAGATAAAGGTGATAAAGGCGATAAAGGCGATGTGGGCGCTAGAGGACCAGTCGGTATTCAAGGGATTCAAGGACCACAGGGCGAAAAAGGAGAAAAAGGAGATCAAGGAGTCCTAGGTGAAAAAGGCGATATCGGACCTGTGGGACCCAGGGGCGATAAAGGTGATAGAGGGGAACAAGGGATCCCAGGTCCAATCGGGCCGCAGGGGACAGATGGTAGACTTGTTGATCTAAAACCTCTTAAACAAGAACTAGAAGAAGGTTTAAAAAACTTTAGAGATTCTATAAGCGCCCAAGTAACAAGATTAGCATTATCTAGTAGAAGTGGTGGATCTTCTGGATCTGGTGAAGTTTGGTTACATCGTCTAGATGATGTGGACTATAATACTGTTAAAAGTCCATCAGACGGTCAAGCATTAGTATATAATGCCACTAAAGGTAAGTGGGAAGCAAATACTGTTCCTAGTCCTAATACGTTTACTACTACAATTACAACTCAACATATTATACCAGATCAAGATGAAACTTATGACTTAGGTACTTCTTCAAAGAAATTTAGAGATCTTTATATTTCTGGCGGCACAATATATGTTGGTAATAACTCTTCTCTTTTCGCTAACTCTAGTGGTTGGTACACTACTGTAGAGGGTGGTAGTGTAACAGCAGTACAAACAGAATCAACGGTAGGTGGCACATATGTAACAAATACTGTATTCCAAACAACTCTTGCCAATACCAACTCTTATATTGCTACCGTTTCTGTTACTGAAAGAACAGCATTAGCTAATACCAATAGTTATATTGCCGCTGTAGAAACAAGAGAAACAGCGCATACTGCTAATACTTTATTACATTTAGCTAATACCAATAGTTATATTGCGACTAAAGTAAGTACATCTACCTTCAATTCCGCTTTAGCAAATACCAACTCTTATATTGCTACTAAAGCAAATATAGCATCACCAACATTTACAGGAACCCCAGCAGCTCCTACAGCAGCGGCGGCGACCAATACAACTCAAATCGCTACTACAGCATTTGTTAGAACCGAAATTACAAATTTAGTAGATTCTGCACCAAGCACTCTAGATACACTAAATGAGTTAGCAACAGCTTTAGGAGATGATCCTAACTTTGCTACTACTGTAACAAATAGTATTGCTAGTAAATTTTCTTCAGCCAATGTTACAATTACAGCAACACCAGGCGATGTAACAACATCATTAGGAACACTAACTCCAGATGATAGTATAGTAGCCAATCCAAACGGTTATTTAACGTTTAATATTGGTGGAACTAGTTATAAAGTACCTTATTTTACTTAATATAATAAATATAATAAATATTATAAATAAATGAAAGGAGAATGACTATGGATGTACAAGACAGTTTAAGTGATGCTTTACGGCATTTGGAAAATAACGAGACTTCTAAGTTTAGAGATATTATTAATGATGTTCTTGCATTCAAAGCAAACGAAAAAATAGATTCAGAGAAAATGCATATTGCATCTACTCTATACAGTTCCGAGGAAGATTCTTATGAAAACGCTTAAACAACTCAGAAAGATCCAAGAAGCTGACGCTGACAATTATGTTGTCGATCCAGATGACGACGAAGAAGCACTAGAATATCAGCCTAGATCTGATGGTGAGATTGAGTTTGTTGATTTACACTCTGTTGAAGTAAGCAATCATCCAGCTGCTCCAGAAGATCAACATGTAGCTAAGACATCACACAACAAACATAAAGGTGTTGAACATCCTGGTGAACCAGTAGTAAAACAAGGTACTTCTGGTGACGTAAAATTTGCTAAGTTTAGAGAGAAAATTACAAAAACACCTCTTCGTAAAGGTGATAAGAGACAGGGTGACTTCAAGACAGGTTCTGTAAAAGAAGAAGTTGAACTTGATGAAGCCAAGAAAGTTACGAAGAAACAACTTCGTGATTTAGAAGATCGTAACGAACATGGTCTAGTTGCTCTAAAACTTGCCCAGTCTTTTGGTACTCCTGCTGAAGTCAAGAAAATTCAAGACATCAATAAGCGACATGATATGAAAGGTCACATAGAGTATAAAGACCAAAAAGAAAGAGATGCTATTGCTAGTAAATATTGGAAAATGGCAGAAGAAGTTGAACTTGATGAAACAGCAATAAAAGATGCAATAAAAGATTATGAGGTAAAAATAAAAGTTGGAAGTAAAACTGCTTCTTACACCATTCATGCCAAAGATGAGTTGAGTGCTGCTCAAAGTGTTATTCATAGTATTTTAGCAAGAAGTAAAACGGGTGGTTCGCCGGGACTTGCCGCTATAAGAAAACAATATCCCGATATGAAGTCATTAAAGAAAAAGGGTATTTCTGTAAGCGGCAAAACTATGTATAAAGAAGAAGTTGAGTTTATTGAAGAAGCCGTAAAAGCAGGAACAATTAAATTAGAGAACGGCAAGTCAGTAAAGGTAACAAAAGAAGATGCTAATGCATTCAATGCTGTTCTCAAGGAATTAAATCCGGAAAATCGTAAGCGTATGGAAAGTGAAATGATGAAAGATGAAAAATCCTATAAAAATATGCTTACATTTGCAAAGAGGACAGTGTGATGCCAGTAACAAATAATCATAAAAAACCTGCTGGATATGTAGTTTTTAGAACTACTGCTACTGATGGTTTGAAACTTAATACAGCAAATGGTAAACAAGGAGCCAATGCTATTGGTGAGACTGTTGGTGAAATGGTAATATCAGAAGTGATGTGGAGCGTAGATGGTACAAATAATTGGAACGTAAAAAGAGGTTCTAATACTGTCGCTGTATTTGCTGGTAGTGGATATCATGATTATCAAGCAAGTGGAATGCAATTAGAACTTAATGACGCACAAAGAACATCGAACGTAGATATTACACTTTCTGGTGGCAACGGCGTTATTATCTTAAAAATGCATAAGAAGTCAGGAGAATAATATGAAACTCATCACGGAAGTACTTGACATCGGTTATGTGACCGAAGCCAATGAGAATGGTGAGAAAGATTTTTATATTGAAGGCATCTTTATGCAGGCCAACAAACAGAACCGTAATGGTCGTATCTATCCTACAGATATTCTTGAAAGAGAAGTAAATAGATATAACAAAGAATATGTAATGAAGAATCGTGCATTTGGTGAACTAGGTCATCCCAGTGGACCAACCATTAATCTTGAAAGAGTATCACATATGATTAAAGAACTTTACCAAGATGGAGATAACTTCATGGGTAAAGCGAAGATTATGGATTCACCTTACGGTAATATCATAAAAAACTTAATCAAAGAGGGTGCCACTATTGGTGTTTCATCAAGAGGTATGGGTACTCTTAAACAGAAAAATGGTGTCAATGAGGTACAAAAAGATTTTTATCTTGCTACCGCAGCCGACATCGTTGCAGATCCTTCCGCGCCAGATGCATTTGTTCAAGGTATTATGGAAGGGGTTGAATGGATTATGGAAGGTGGGAAGTGGACACAAAGATTTGTGGAGCGTTCTCAATATGATATCAAGAAAGCCAATAAAGCTGAACTTGAACAAACAAAATTGCGTATCTTCGAGGATTTCCTGAAGAAACTTTAATGTAAATATGATAATTTATAAATAATTTAAAAACAAAAAGGAGCGTGTAAATGTCCGATGAGAATCTAGAAGTTCTTGAAGACGACTCTGAAGATCTTCAGGAATTTAAAGCTTCAATGGGCGATCCCTCAATGGTTGCAGATCCTGCACCAACGAAGGACTCCTCACGTCCTGCTGATAAGGACGACGGAGAGAAAAAGCCTGTTGCTCAAGGAAATTCACCCAAGACAAAGGTTGGCATGATTAATGCCTTGATGACAAAAATGCATGGTATGAAGAAAGAAGATCTTTATGCTGCATATTCAAAGATGATGGGTGAAGAGACTGAAACAAACGAAGAAGATATCTTGGAAGATATTAAAACTTCAGAACCAATCACTGTAACAAGAGATGACATCGATCTAGAAGATGATGTTAAAGCTCTATTCGGCAACGAAGATCTTTCAGAAGAGTTTAAAAATAAAGCAACCACAATCTTTGAGGCTGCTGTAATCACTAAAATTAATGAAAAGCTCTCCGAACTATCAGAAAAGATTGAAACCGATAATCTAATCGAATCTCAAAAGAATCACGAAGACATGGTAGAAAAGATGGATTCCTATCTTGACTACGTAGTCGAACAGTGGGCCGATGAGAATCGTCTAGCTATGGAAAACGGTATTCGTACCGAGATCGCTGAAGAATTTATTGGCGGTCTAAAGAAACTTTTCGAAGAATCTTATATTGATATTCCAGAAGATAAGGTAGATATTCTAGGCGATCTATCCGATAAGGTAGATGAACTAGAAGAAAGCCTTAACAAGGAAATCGAAAAAAATGTTGAATTCAATGATAAAATTGAAGTTCTTGTTAAAGATTCTATCGTTTCAGAAATTTCCGAAGATCTAACTGTTGCAAATAAAGAGAAGTTTAATGACTTAGCTTCTGCTGTTGAGTTTGTTTCAGAAGAAGACTATCGTGGTAAAGTTTCCATGATTAAGGAAAGTTACTTCGCTGATGAAGATAAGATTGAATCTATTATTGACGAAGAAGAACCACTCGAAGAAGAGGTTCGTAAGAAGGTGACTGGAAGCATGGCACACTACGCCGCTGCTATTTCTAGAACTGTAAAGAAATAATAATTTCTAATAAATAAAAATAATGGTACTAAAAAGGAGTTAATACCAATGTTAAATGAAGAACTACTCAAGAAGTGGCAGCCAGTTCTTGAACATCCAGATCTCGGTGAGATCAAGGATCCTCATAAGCGTGCTGTCGTCGCTCAACTACTAGAAAACCAAGAGATTTCTGCCCGTGAACAGGGTTTTGGTTCTGGCGGTTATCATTCACCAACACTACTAGGCGAAGCAGCACCAGTTAATGCTATGGGCGCTTCTTCTTCTACCGCTAGTGACGGTTCAGTCGATATTTTCGATCCTGTCCTCATTTCACTAGTTCGTCGCTCAATGCCAAATATGATCGCATACGATGTCTGCGGTGTCCAGCCAATGACTGGTCCAACAGGTCTAATCTTCGCGATGCGTTCACGTTTCTCAACTCAAGGTGGCGACGAAGCCCTCTATAACGAAGCAGTAACCACATTTTCTGCCTCTGCTTCTGGTAACACTGCATCTCTCGGTGTTATTAACGACGGTGGTAATAATGCTCAATCTGGTAGCGATCCAACCGATCGTGCATCAGGTACTGGGTATACCGTCGGCACTGGCATGACCACCGCTGAATCAGAAGCTCTCGGCGATGGTTCTACGAACGCATTCCAACAAATGGCTTTCTCAGTTGAGAAGGTCTCTGTAACTGCTGTATCTCGCGCCCTTAAAGCTGAGTACACCATGGAACTAGCCCAAGATTTAAGGGCTATTCACGGTCTAGACGCAGAAACAGAACTATCCAACATCCTATCTGCTGAAATCCTCGCTGAAATCAACCGCGAAGTAGTTCGTACAATCAACTATACCGCTACCGCAGGTGCTCAGGATAACGTAACAACCTCTGGTACTTTCAACCTAGACGTTGATGCAAACGGTCGCTGGTCAGTAGAACGCTTCAAGGGTCTAATCTTCCAGATCGAGCGCGACGCTAACCAAATCGCCAAGTCAACCCGGCGTGGTAAGGGTAACGTTCTAATCTGTGGTTCAGACGTAGCTTCTGCCCTACAGATGGCTGGTGTTCTTGATTACACTCCAGCACTCAGTTCCAACCTAAACGTAGACGATACAGGTAACACTTTCGCTGGTGTGCTAAATGGTCGGGTCCGCGTTTATGTTGACCCATACTTCTCAAGTGCCTCTGGTGATCAGTACTACACCATTGGTTACAAGGGTTCAAGCGCATTTGATGCTGGTCTCTTCTACTGCCCATATGTTCCACTACAGATGGTTCGTGCAGTTGGCGAGAATACCTTCCAGCCAAAAATTGGATTTAAGACTCGCTACGGCATCGTCGCTAATCCTTTTGCAACAACCGCTGCCGATGGTGCTATCTCTTTTTCGAAAAAGAATATCTACTATCGTAGTGCAATCGTTTCAAATCTTATGTAATAATAAGATTGGGTTTAACCCAACGAGAACTAGAGGGGGGCTTCGGCTCCCCTCTTTTTTTATAAATAAATAGTTGATATTATAAAGGATACATTGTATGGCAACTCCTGATAACAAAAACTTTTTAGGACAGACAGGTTTCAGATTGGTATTAGATAGAATACCAACAGTGTCATATTTTTCACAATCAGCTAGTATACCTCCAGTATCTATTGGTACTTCTAATCAAACCAATCCTTTTACTGATATTCCTCTTGCTGGAGAAAAAATTACATACTCTCCTTTTAACTTGACTTTTCGTGTAGACGAAGATATGATAAATTATCTAGAGATATATAATTGGTTAGTTGGATTAGGATCACCAGAAAATTTTGACCAATATAAAAACTTTCAACAACTTAGCAGAAATCAGAGAAACGTATCTGATGCTACTTTATCAATTCTATCAAGTAAATATAATCCTAATCTTCGTGTAAAGTTTCAGAATATGTTTCCCGAATCTCTATCTGAACTTACATTCTCAACTACTGCTACTGATATTGATTATCTAGAAGCCACTGTTACTTTTAGATATACTCTTTACACAATAGAGTCTGTGTGATATAATATATTTTTAATCGTGAATAAGGATTTAAATCTTGAAAATTGAAGATATTGCCGAAGCTTGGAGAAAAGACGCTCCAATTGATAGTGTTGAACTAGATACAGAAAGTTTAAATATTCCCGTATTACATGCTAAGTATCTATCAATATTATATAAAGAAAGACTTAAACTCAAAAGTCTATTTTTAAAGAAAAAACAACTTGCCAAAACATTATCTGAATACTTCAGAGGTGATTTAAATAATCCTGAAGACTTAACTGAGATTGGTAGACAACCCCAGTTAAAAACCATTTTGAAGGCTGATATAAATGATTATGTGGATTCAGATTCTGAAATGATTGAAATGAATTTAAAAATATCTATGCAACAAGAAATTGTTGATGTTTTGGAAGAAATAATGAAGGGTATCAATGGAAGAAACTGGATTATAAAAAATGCGTTGGATTGGCGTCGTCTAACCAACTTTGGAGATTTATAACTTTATAAATAAAAGTGTTAGCCACGAGAGTCGCAATCTCCGCTAACTCTAGACAACCCGAAGGAGGCTTTTATGTCCAGCAAAACTTATTTATTTGATACATCTATGTCTGATTTATTAGACATAGAACCTTGTAATATTTCTGATCAAGAACTTAAAGATTTTATAAACTTACTAGAACATCATTCAGTTCCATCATGGAATGCTGGTATGAAAGGAAACTATCCATATTCTTTTCCCCATTCAGAAGAAACGAAGAAAAAACTATCACATTATATGAAAACTATTGGAAATAAACTCCATGGTCCTCCTTGTAGAAAAAATGCCGATTGTAGTAATACAAAATTGGTTTTGACCGGAGAAGATAGAACATTCAAACAAAAAGAATCTTCTAAAAAACATTCACATAGAATGAAGAATAGTACTCCGTGGAATAAAGGTATGAAAAATAAATATAAACAATCTGAATGGAACGAAGAGAGTAAAAGAAAATTAAAAGAAAAACTAGACAAAGAACCTGCTATAAAATGTATACATTGTGGTAAAGTAGGAAAGGGATTGTCGATGCAAAGGTGGCATTTTGGAAACTGTAAACACAGACATAATAGTAAAAGAATATAATGAAGTCTTTGTAAGACTTGATTGTGAGAGAGGTATCGCCCAAGAGATACACGAACACTTCTCTTTCTATGTTCCAGGATATCGCTTCATGCCAACATACAAATCTCGTATGTGGAATGGTAAAATATATCTCTATAATCTGAATACCCAACAGATCTACAAAGGGCTTCTAGAAGAAGTAAAGTCTTTTGCCAAGAATAGAAATTATTCTATTGATACACAAGACTCTGATGTATCTAATGAATTCTCCGCATTTGAGTGTGGTCAATTTGTTGAAAGACTAAAACTAAAGATAACTCCCAGAGACTATCAGATTGATGGTTTTGTACACGCCGTAAGAAATAATCGGTGTTTACTACTATCACCAACTGGTTCTGGTAAGTCTCTAATGATATACATGTTATCTAGATTTTACCCCCATAAAAAACTTATCATTGTACCAACAATATCTTTAGTCTATCAAATGGCTAAGGACTTTGATGACTATGGTAATAAATTAAATATTCGTATGATTACAGGCACGAGTAAAAAAGATTGGAAAGATAATATTACAGATGATGTGGTAATCACTACTTGGCAATCAATCTATAAGATGCCTAAGACTTGGTTTCAACATTTTGGTGTAGTCATTGGCGACGAAGCCCATCTATTTAAAGCAAAATCTCTTACATCAATTCTAGAAAAACTTCCTCATTGTAGATACAGATTTGGATTTACTGGAACATTAGATGGTTCTCAAACCCATCAATTAGTATTAGAAGGTCTATTTGGTCCAACCAAGTCTCTTGTAAAAACAAAAGATCTAATGGAGAATGATCAATTAGCAAAACTTCGTATTAAAATACTTGTACTAAAATATGATAAAGAAATTGCAAAACAAGTATCCAAAATGAAGTATGTTGATGAGATGGACTTTATTGTTAGAAATCAAAAGAGAAATGAATTCATCAATAATTTAGCATTATCACTAGACGGCAATACTTTGATACTATTTCAATATGTAGAGAAACATGGAAAACAACTTTACGACATGATAAATAGTAAGGTTAAGAAAGGTCGTAAAGTTTTCTTTGTATTTGGTGGGACTGATGGTGAAACCCGTGAGTCTATTAGAGAGATTACTGAACGAGAAACGAATGCCATTATCATCGCATCGTATGGTACCTACTCCACAGGAATTAATATCAAAGCACTACACAATATCATATTTGCTAGCCCATCTAAAAGCAAGATAAGAAATTTACAGTCTATTGGTAGAGGTTTAAGAGTATCAGATAATAAAGATCAATGTACACTATTTGATATAGGTGATGATCTACAATACGGTAAGAAAGTCAACTATACTCTAAAACATCTATATGAAAGAGTTAAGATATATAATCAAGAGAAATTTGAATATAAACTGTATAAGATTGGTATATGAGGAATAAAGAATGATGATAACAGAAGACGATTTTGATAAAAACGATTCATATCGTATTATACAGTTATCTACTGGCCAAGTGATTATTGGTAATTCCATTGCTTCTAGTAGTTCTGGTATCGTTCTTCGTGATCCTGTCTCAACAGAATGGACAGAAGATCATGTATTCTTTAACTTATATTTAAATGGTCTATCTAGATCTAGAAATTTCTTTTTTCCAGCACTTCATATTCTATCTATTGCTTATGTAGAACAGAATATCAAAGACTGTTATGATGAATATATAGAGAAGACTTTACCAGAGAAGATTGATTTACAGTTAGCGAATACTGATATCAAAGTAGATTCTGATACTATTCATTGAAGGGTGACAATAAGAAGTATATACCCTGTCAACTACTATGTCAACAGTAAAATTAAAAATATTTTAGTTGACACCATGTTATTTTCAACGTATAATCAATATTATGTTTAGGAGTAAGGAGTTTTTCAATGCCTAGAGCAAAGGGTGAACATTACGTAGATAATAAGAAGTTCTTTTCAGAAATGGTAAAGTATAAAAACGCATGTGAGAAAGCTGAATCATCAGATCTTGACAAACCACGACCAAATGATTATATTGGTAGTTGTATTATGAAAATAGCGTATAAACTTTCTAATAAACACAATTTTATAAATTACCCTTTCAAAGAAGATATGATTGCCGATGGTATTGAAAATAGTATCATGTATATTGACAACTTCAATCCAGAAAAATCTAATAATCCATTTGCATACTTTACACAAATAATCTATTATGCATTTTTACGTAGAATAGAAAAAGAAAAGAAAATATTATATACAAAATACAAATCAACTGAAATGTTTAATCTTCAGAATGCTTTGAGTAGTGAGGATTCTGAATATATTAAATCCAGTGAAGCTGCAACAGAAAACGCCAGTATTTTTATTCGTGACTTTGAAGAAAAGAGGTTCAATAAGTGAATTAAAAATTGATGTGTTGACAAGAATGAGAAATGTTGGTATGATTACTGATAAACAAGCAGTAAGATTAGTTCAAACCTCTTTTAGAAAGGAGAGTCGGTAAATGCGTGTTGCACTTGTAACCGATACACACTTTTGGGGCTCGTAATGACAGCCAGATATTCGCTAGATATTTCTCTAAGTTTTGGAATGATATCTTTTTTCCTTATCTAGACGAACACAAGATTGATCATGTTATTCATCTAGGAGATATCGTAGATCGTAGAAAGTATATCAACTTCGTCTCAGCAAACAATCTAAAACAAGACTTCATCTATCCATTGATGAAACGTAATATCAAGTTCTGGTGTTTGATTGGCAACCATGATATCTTCTATCGAAACAGTCTTGATATTAATGCACTAGACCAACTATATGGTGATAACAATCTAATCAATCTCATCGACAAACCAACAGAGTTACAACTAGGCGGTTGTGGTATTCTTTTGATGCCTTGGATTTGTACTGATAATTGGAATGAATGTTGGAATGCGACAAAGAACAGTAAGTGTCAAGTGATGATGGGTCATCTTGAATTGAATGGTTTCGAGATGCATCGTGGCGCTGTGTGCGATACAGGATTTGATCCAGAAGAATTTCAAAAGTTTGATATGGTCTTATCTGGTCATTTTCATCACAAATCTTCTTATGGAAACATTCACTATCTCGGCTGTCCATATGAGATTACATGGAGTGATTATAATGACCGAAAGGGATTTCATATCTTTGATACAGAGACAAGAGAACTAGAATTCATTGAAAATCCATACTCAATGTTTTATCGTTTCGAGTATGATGACGTAGATATGAATATTGAAAAAATAGTTGACGAGATTGATTATGCCGGTTATAATGAAACATATATGAAGGTCATTGTCAAGAATAAGACTAATCCTTATATGTTCGACGTGTTTATCGATAAATTAGAGAAGAGTGGCGTTCACAATATTCAGATTATCGAAGACATGTTGAATCTTGATATAGATAATGAAGATGATTTAATTGATGAGGCAAAGTCAACGATGGAGATGTTGGAAACCTATGTTGATCAAATTGAAACAAAGTCAAAAAAGAAACGTTTGAAGACACTATTCCATAATCTATATAACGAAGCGTTGACATTGGAGTAATACTTGATTACGTTCAAGAAAATACGTTATAAAAATATTCTCAGTACGGGTAATGCTTTTACTGAGATTGATTTTCTTCGTAATAAGACTACATTGATTATTGGTGAAAATGGAGCAGGTAAGAGTACAGTTCTAGATGCCCTATCTTTTGTTCTTTATGGTAAACCTTTTCGCAAGATTAACAAGCCACAACTTCTAAACTCTGTCAATCAAAAAGGATTGATTGTTGAGATTGAATTGGCGGTAGGTAAAAAAGAGTATATGATACGTCGTGGTATCAAACCAAATATTTTCGAAATTCATCAAAATGGTAATCTTATCAATCAAACAGCATCTATAAGAGACTATCAGGATTTTCTTGAAAAGAATATTCTCAAGATGAATCATAAATCTTTTAGTCAAGTTGTTGTTCTTGGTTCTTCTACGTTTGTGCCGTTTATGCAATTGACGGCGGCTCAACGAAGAGAGGTGATTGAGGATCTTCTAGACCTACAAATCTTTTCTACTATGAATAATCTATTAAAGGAAAAGATTCAGACATCTAAGAATGATATCCGGGAAACTCAATATCAAATCGACTTACTAGAGGAGAAGATAGAAATTGAAAACAATCATCTTAAATCAGTCGTCGCCGATGTCCAAAACACAATCGGTCAGAAAAACGAAAAACTTCACGTATGCGAGGAAGCAATTGCTATACAAACTGGGACACTTGAACATCTTACGAGCGAAATTGGATCTCTGGAACGAGGAATCAGAGACAAGAACAAGACTGAAATCCAACAAGAAGAAATCCGCAATGTCGCTCAAAAGCTCCGGGATAAAGTAAAGAAAATCAATAAGGATATTCAATTCTTTGAACACTATGATAATTGCCCAACATGTAAACAAGATATCTCGCAACACTTCAAAGATGAAGTTCTTATAGAGAAACGTGAATCCCTAGAAAAGACCGAGAATGGTATTAATGGATTAAAAGAAAAGAGTGCCGAGTTACAGGAACGGCTAGATGAGATTGTAGAGGTTACTCTTCAGATTTCTGAACTAAATGAAAAGGTAAATGAATGCAATCAACAGATTCGTATTAACAATCAGTTCATCACAGAATTAAATAATGAAATTTCTACGTTGACAGATAAGATGAATGATGTTAAACATGATAGTTCATCCGTTGATAAATTGAAAGGAGAAAAGAATCAGTATCAGAAACGTAAGGTAGATTTGAATGAAGAACAATCTCTTTTCCGGGTTGGATCAGAGATGTTAAAAGATAGTGGTATCAAGTCACGTATTATCAAACAATATGTGCCTTTGATGAATAAGTTTATTAATCACTATCTACAACATCTTGGTTTTTTCGTACAGTTTGAATTAGATGAAAACTTTAACGAGAAAATCAAAT
>Ga0115567_10001360_pt1 | contig 24589 bp, 20 predicted proteins | sample COGITO_mtgs_1204_2_FD_88679 | JGI IMG/M metagenome (GOLD analysis project Ga0115567, IMG submission 88679) | Pelagic marine microbial communities from North Sea - COGITO_mtgs_120412 | ecosystem: Environmental > Aquatic > Marine > Epipelagic | place: Germany:Helgoland, sampling site Kabeltonne... | reverse complement strand
GTTCGTTGAATACTTTAGCCAGACGGGCAACGCTACCCAATCAGCGATCAAGGCGGGATACTCTGAAAAGACTGCTGAACAGCAAGGCTACGAACTTAAAAACAAGCTACAAAACCAGATAGAGAACGCTACCAAGAAACTGCTCGGGTCTGCTGTACCAATGGCGGTGGATAAACTTAAAAAGCTGATTGAGAACGATAAGACTACTCCAAGTGTTCAACTAGGTGCAATCAACTCATTGCTAGATAGAACGGGCTACCAGACTACAACCAAGTTTGAAGATATAACGGGTAAGAAGACAGACGAGGAACTTAAGGCCGAACTAGATCACTTACTTACTAACATGAAGATCGTTAAACTTACTGATCCAAGTGATGGTGGGTCTAGCTTAAACTAGGTCATTACTCCTCCATATCTGCTCATAGACAAGCATAACACCTAAAGGACAGTAGAAGGCTTATCACTCTGATTACCTGCGTAAAAGGGCTGGATGAAGGATGTCCGCACACACACACACGCCTTCCCCTGCTATGCCTCAAGCGGTGCGGTCTGGTGAATATTACCCCTGCTTTGTTCTATTCCTCTCCTACATACACACACAGACAAGGGCTTCGTTATGTGGATGGATGCCCGTGATTTGACCCCCCACCCCCCAAGAAGCGATTTGTGTCATTAATCAATGGATAACTCTGCAAACTCATGGGTAATTATTAAATATTAACCTATGTTAATAGCTTGCATATGTGTTTTTTTTAAACTATATGGCTTATATGGCACGTAAATTTTTACAGATAAAAAAACCACAAACTTTATTGCATTTTCAGAATAGTAAATATATTTATAGGTATGTTCTTGTTGATAGAGTTCCTTATACTGCTACACAACATCATGGATTTGACGATAAAACGCATATGACAACCGAAGAAATTTTTGAATTAGCAACACCACGTAAAATACGTAGAAAATATATTATAAAAAATGACAAGTGACGACCTAGAACAAGCTGTTAAGATAGCCAAAGAATTAGAGCAAAGAAAAGCTACTAATCGTATGAGTGAATATAAACCATACAAATACCAAATGAAATTCCATAATGCAAAAGCGCAACAAAGATTGCTTATGGCTGGAAATAGGATCGGTAAGTCTTTTAGTGGGGCTATGGAAATGGCGTACCATGTGACGGGTCTATACCCAACATGGTGGGAAGGTAAACGGTTTAACAGACCAATTCGTGCTTGGGCTGGGGGAGTTTCTAATGAAACCACTAGGGATGTTTGCCAAAAAGAACTTATCGGTCAACCAGACGACCCTGCGGCAAAAGGTACAGGATCAATACCTTTAAAATATATTGTAGAAACTGTTAGAAAAGCAGGTGTACCTAACGCTTTAAACTCCGTTATTGTAAAACACGTATCTGGTGGTAACTCCAGAATAGGTTTTAAATCATATGATATGGGTAAAGAAAAATGGATGGGTGAAAGTGTTGATGTGATCTGGCTAGATGAAGAACCACCTACTCCAATCTATACACAATCACTAACACGAACAGCCGATAAAGGTGGTGTGGTATATATGACATTTACACCAGAAAGCGGTATGACAGAAACCGTTGCTCAATTTGTAAACAATTTAAGAAAAGGACAAGCATTAATAACAGCAGGATGGGATGACGCACCTCATATGACAAAAGAAGTTAGAGAACAAATTTTAGCCGCATTACCGCCACACGAAAGAAAAATGCGTGAACGTGGAATACCACAATTAGGTTCTGGTTTAGTATTTCCAATAGCAGAAGAAGATGTAATATGTGATGAAATTGTATTACCAGATCATTGGCCAAAAATTTGTGGGCTGGATTTTGGATGGGATCACCCAACAGCCGCAGTATGGGTTGCTTGGGATAGAGATACAGATACAGCTTATGTTTATGATTGTTATGCTATGAGGCAAGAAGCAGTACCTATTCATGCATCTGCTATAAAAATGAGAGGAAAACATATACCTGTTATTTGGCCTATGGATGGCAGACAAGCTGATAAAGGTTCTGGTAAAAGTTTAACACAACAGTACAAAGAAGAAGGTGTTAATATGAGCAGAGAACATTTTAGTAATCCACCTCAAAACGGACAAAAAGATGGTTCTGGAGGAAACTCCGTAGAAGCAGGTGTTCAAGAATTATACACTAGATTTAAAACACAAAGGTTGAAAATATTTAAAAATCAGAGTAAACTGCTAGAAGAATTGCGTATGTATCATAGAAAAGATGGTAAGATTGTACCAGCTAATGATGACGTAATATCTGCAATGAGATATGCAGTTATGTCGTTAAGAAAAGCTAGAACAAAATCATATGAAAGATTACAAGTGCAATCAGATTATGAGTTTAATATATTTAACTAACAAAGGATAACAATGGGATTTGTAAGAAGAATAATACAGACAATTACACAAACAGTAAATCCACCCGCAGTACAAGTACAAGCACCTGCACAAACTGCACCTGCACAAACTGCACCAGTAACAGATGTTGCGGCACAAAAAAAAGCGGCATTAGGTTCTGGTTATGGAACATCTGGACAAACTGTATTATCTAGTGGTGATACAGAAGAAGCAAATGTTTCTAAAACTATTTTAGGTCAAGGCAAAAAGAAAAAAATTAAAGCATAATTTATGGTTGAAGTCGTAACAGACGACAAATGGAGAAAACCAATTGGTGATTATCTAAAAAAAAATTGTCATATATCTGCTGATATAAAAGATGAATTTTCCTATATTGGTTTTGTTGAAAATGAAAAAATATTAGGTGGATTTTTATTTACTGATTATGATGGTCATAATATCTATGTTCATTTAGCTATAGAAAGTCCTAGATTATTTACCAGAAAACATATAAGATACGTTTTTGACTACGGTTTTAAACAAATCGGCTGTGGTCGTATGACAGCAGTTTGTAGAAATGGATACGAACGTAATGAACGTATTTTATCTGGAACAGGTTGGAAAAAAGAAGGCGTAGTTAGACAAGTTATGAAAATAGATAATAATTTTGTTGATGCGGCTATATACGGTATGTTAAAAGAAGAATGTAAATGGATTTAGGAGAATAATTATGGGCGGAAAAGCACAACCACAAATGCCACCACCAGTAGATCAATCGGTCTATGATAAAACTGCGGAAGCAGATGCAAAACTTGCGGCTGAAAAAGAAAAAATGTTAGGTACAAAAAAAAAGGGAATGTACGGAACAATTTTAACTTCTGGTACAGGTGATGAAACAGAAGCGGAAACAAGTAAAACAGTATTAGGAGGAGGAGTATAATGTCATTAGTAAAAAATATTAATGCTAGAAAAAAAGCTGGCACTTCAAGACCAAAAAGTAAATCAACAGTATCTCCAAAAGCATACAAAGCAATGAAGTCTGGTTGGAAGAATACAAAAAAAAGTTAGTATGGCATCTTTTGAATATGTAAAAAAACGTCTAGGCTCTATGGAAGAAGATAGAGGAACTTGGGAAACTCATTGGCAAGAAATTCTTGACTATGTTATGCCAAGAAAAGCAGACGTTATAACTTTAAGAACTCGTGGTGAAAAAAGAACAGAAGTTTTATATGACAGTACAGCTATTACTGCTAACAATTTATTAGCGGCATCATTACAAGGTACACTTACATCTCCATCATTAGCATGGTTCTCAATTAAATTAAGAGATGAAAATCTAAATCAAAATAGAGAAGTTGCTTTATGGTTAGAAGATACTGCAAAAAGAATGTATGACACTTTTAACGAAACAAATTTTAATACAGAAGTACATGAATTATATCTTGATCTATGCTCAATAGGTACAGGTGCAATTTTTGTTGAAGAAGGTAAAAAAGGTTTTGATACAGACGGTATTCATTTTAATTGTTTACATATTGCAGAATATTATATTCAAGAAAATATAAATGGAAAAGTAGATACACTTTATAGAAAATATAAATTAACAGCTAGACAAGCTGTTCAAGAATTTGGTGAAGAAAATTTAGGTGAAAAAATTTTAAAAGCGGCAAGAGAAAAACCAGAAAAAAATTTTACATTTATTCATGCTGTAGAACCAACAGAAGATTACGAAAGAGCAACAGGAAAATCTGCAACTAAATTACCATTCCATTCATGTCATGTTTGTGAGGAAGATAAAATGGTTGTTAGAACAGGTGGTTATAATGAATTCCCATATTTAGTACCACGTTGGTCAAAAGCAACTGGTGAAATTTTTGGAAGATCACCATCATTTAATGCATTACCAGATATTAAAACTTTAAACAAAGCAGTTGAAATTGGATTAAAAGCATGGGCTAAAGCAATTGACCCACCACTACTTGTTCAAGATGATGGAGTAATTGGTAGAGTTAGAATGACACCTGCTGGAATTACAGTTGTTAGAAATGACGGTGCTGTTAAACCATTACAAATTGGTTCTAATTGGCAAATAACTGACATGAAAGAAAACCAATTAAGAACTGCTATTAGACAAGCATTTTATTCAGACCAATTACAATTACAAGAAGGCCCACAAATGACAGCAACAGAAGTTCAAGTTAGATATGAACTTATGCAAAGATTACTTGGGCCAACATTAGGTCGTTTCCAAACTGAATTTTTAAATCCATTAATTGAAAGAGTATTTGGAATTATGTTTAGAGCAGGTGCTTTAATGACTGCACCAGATGTTATTCAAGATACTACAATTGATGTAGAATATGTTGGGCCATTAGCTAGATCACAAAGAATGGAAGAAGCAGTTGCTATAGAAAGATTATATACTTTAGCAATGAATATTGCACAAGTTGATCCTGCTATTATGGATAATATAGATCACGATAACGCAATTAGAATGAGAGCAAAATTACTTGGTGTACCTAAAACTGTTTTAAGAGGTAAAGATCAAGTTGATGAAATGAGAGCCGCACAAGCAGAAGCACAACAACAAGCGGCAATGGCACAACAAGCACAACAAGAAGCACAAGTAGCTAACACACAAGCTGACGCAACTAAAAAATTAGCAGACCCTAATGTACAATCCGCTATGGGAGATATGGCAGATGATATGGGTATGTCTGATATGATGGGATAATATGGCAGATCAAGATACTGATCTAAAACAATTAAAACAACAATACAAAATTACATTTTCATCTAAAGAAGGTGAGAAGGTATTAGCAGATTTAACGTCTGCTTATTATCATAGAAGTTCATTTAAAGAGAACCCCTATGAAACAGCCTTTCGTGAAGGACAACGATCGGTATTAATCAGAATAATTAATTTAATAAAGGAGAATAAAAATGTCTGATGAACAAACGACCACTAATGACAATCCAGCAGTAGAAACTCAAATAGCTGATGCAGTACAAGGCACAGTTAATACAGTTCTTGGATCAGAAAGTGATAATCAAAATGATTGGAGATCAACACTTTCAGAAGATTTAAAAAATGATCCAACTTTATCAAACTTTAAAGATGTAGAAAGTCTTGCTAAAACTGTAGTACATCAACAAAAAGTATTAGGTAGCAGAATACCATTACCTAAAACTGATGAAGAACGTAACGAACTTTATAATAAATTAGGCAGACCAGAAGATGCTAGTAAATATGAAGTTAATATTCCAAATGAAATGGCAGAATTTATGCCTAAAGAAGATATTGAACAATTTAAAAATGTTGCTCATAAAATTGGATTAAATAACGAACAAGTAAATGCATTAATGGAATTTCAAGTTAGTGCAACTAAATCTAGTTTAGATAATCAAGGCGCAATTCTTAATCAAGAAAAAGAAAAATCAACAGAAGTTCTTAAAAAAGAATGGGGTTATGATTATGATAAAAATGTAAGGGCGGCACAAAGAGCATTAAATGTTTATGGTGATGCAGAATTACAACAACTTTTATCTGAAACATCTGCTGGAAATAATCCTGCTGTAGTAAAATTTTTAGCAACTATTGGTAAAGAAGTAACAGAAGATATGGCTCAAAATACTACTAATAATAGATTAGCTACATCTCCGTTAGATGCTAAAGAAGAAATTAATAATGTTATGGCTGATACAAGTCATGCTTATTTTAATCCATCACACCCAAACCATGAAATTGCTGTAGAAAAAATGCGACAATTACATGAAAAAGTGTATGGTAAATAAGTCACAAGTGTGATATTATTACAACAATATATTTGCCCGCAAGGACAACAAATGTATAAGTCATGTTGACTATAAAACCGTAGTGATTGTATCGTTATTACAATAAGGTTTCCCAGAAATGGATAAAGACCGATTAATTGGAATATGGTTTAATACATTTGTATTATGCTCTCTATTCTTAACTTTTAAATAAGGACTAAATAACATGAGTACACAAATAACAACAGCTTTTGTAGAACAATACAAAAGTAATGTGTTTCATCTTGCACAACAAAAAGGTTCAAGGTTAAGAGGTGCGGTTAAATCTGAAACGGTAACTGGTACATCTCATTACTTTGAAAGAATTGGTGCAACTGCGGCACAAGTAAGAACAACAAGACATTCTAACACACCTCAAATTGACACGCCTCACTCAAGAAGAAAAGTGACGCTTGCTGATTACGATTGGGCAGATTTAATTGACCAAGAGGATAAAGTAAGAATGTTGATTTCACCTCAATCTGAATATGCGAAAGCTGGTGCTTACGCTATGGGTAGAGCAATGGATGACGCAATTATTGCGGCCGCTTCTGGCAATGCATTTGGTGGAGTAGCTGGTGCTACTTCTGTTGCATTACCTGCTGGTCAAAAAATTGCAGTAGGCACTACTTCTCTAACAGTTGCAAAACTTATTGCGGCTAAAGAGATTTTAGATGCTTCTGACGTTGATCCAGATGAAACTAAATACTTGGTTTGTTCAGCTAAAGAGATTACTTCTCTATTAGGTGATGACAAAGTAACTTCTGCTGATTACAATTCAGTAAAAGCACTTGTTGCAGGCCAAATTGATAGTTTCATGGGCTTTAACTTCATCAGAACTGAAAGAATTGCGGCTTCTGGCGGAGATAATCTAGCACTTGCGTTCACTCAATCAGCTATTGGTCTTGCTCTTGGAAAAGACATTGCTACTAGAATATCTGAAAGAGATGACAAGAACTACGCAACTCAAGTATTCCTATCTATGACGATTGGTGCTACTAGAGTTGAAGATGAAAAAGTTGTAGAAATCGCTTGTAACGTATAATATACTTATACTTACAATTTTTTACAAAGTGGGGCGTTGAAATATACGCCCCATACAATATTTAAAAAGGATTTATGGCTACAGAAGTTTCAATTTGTTCAAACGCATTAAGAAGATTAGGAGATGATCCTATTACATCTCTTACAGATGATACTGAAAGAGCAAGACTTTGTAATTCATTTTATCCAGATGCAAGAGATGCAGTATTAAGATTACACACTTGGAACTTTGCAGTTACAAGAGCATCATTAGCACAATTAGCAACAGCACCCGCTTATGGGTTTGCATATCAATATTCACTTCCTTCTGATTGTTTAAGAGTATTACAAATGGAAGAACCTCATTTTATTTTTAAAGTAGAAAACGTAGCTACTCACGGTAGAGTATTATTAACAGATGAAGGTACTGCAAACATTATGTATGTTGCAAGAGTTACTAATACTACTTTAATGGATAGTATGTTTGTTGATACACTTACTGCAAAATTAGCTACAGATTTAGCTTATCCTGTTACAAATTCTGTTCAATTACAAACTCAAATGCAGAAACTCTATGAATATAAACTTTCGGAAGCCCGTAGTGTTGATGGACAAGAAGGATTTATTGATGATCTTGTTTCTGATACATTTACAACTTTCCGAAGATAATGGCTAGAGTACATCCTTTTCAAACTAACTTTACTGCTGGTGAATTAACACCAAAACTTGCAGGCCAAATTGATTTTAAAAAATACAATAATGGCGTTGAGATAATGGAAAATATGACAGTATTTCCACAAGGCGGTGCATCAAGAAGATATGGTACTAGATATGTAGCACCAGTTAAAGATAGTTCTAAAGTAACTAGATTAATTCCTTTTGAATTTAATGTTGAGCAATCATATGTATTAGAATTTGGAGATCAATATATTAGATTTTATAAAGATGATGGTCAAATAACTTCTGGTGGTTCTCCATATGAAATATCTACAAATATTACAGAAGATAAATTATTTGAAATACAATTTACACAATCAGCAGACGTTATGTATATTGTACATGAAAGTTTACCTCCACAAAAATTATCAAGATTAGGTCATACTAATTGGACATTATCAACAGTACAATTTGAAAATGGCCCGTTTTTAGATAAAAATACAGGATCAATAACTTTTACTTCATCTCAACATACTGTTGGAACAGGAAGAACTTTAACTGCATCTGGTTCTGGTTTTGGTAAAGATAATAATGGTTTTCATTCAACTGATGTTGGAAGAAGTATTTTAATGAAAGATGGTGATGGTGTTATTACAGGATATACATCAGCAACAGTTGTTACTTGGGAAGTAAAAAAAGATTTAGGTGCATCAACAGCTACAACAGAATGGGCATTAGGTGCTTGGTCTGAACACACAGGATATCCTAAAACAGTTTCATTTTTTGAACAAAGATTAGTATTTGGTGGTAGTACATATTATCCACAAACTATATGGGCATCTGAAAGTGGTTTTTATGAAAAATTTGATACAGGTGCAGGTGATCCTGCAGATGCATTTATTTATACTATTGCCGCTAACAAAGTAAACACTATAAGATGGTTAGCACCCGCTAGAGATTTAATTGTAGGTACTGCTGGTGGTGAATTTAAAGTTGGAAAACCTGCTGGTGAGCCTTTACAACCCGATAACGTACAGATTACACAACAAACTACTTATGGTGGTTATACAACACAACCTATTCAAATTGGTAACGCTGTATTATTTTTACAAAGACAAAGAAAAAAGATTAGAGAATTTTCTTACAGATTTGAAGATGATGCATATCTTGCACCAGACATGACATTGCTTGCTGAACATATTACAGGTAATGGAATTATTGATGTTGATTATGCACAAGAACCAGAAAGTATTTATTGGGCAGTAAGAGAAGATGGTACTTTATTAGGTATGACTTACCAAAGAGAAGAAGATGTTATTGCTTGGCATAGACATATTATTGGTGGTTCATTTAAACAAACTTTTAATGCGGCAACTGATGTTACACCTAAAACAACTGATCCTCTTTTTAATGGTTTTATTACAATATCTAGTCATGGTTTTGTTACAGGTGATAAAGTTTTATATAGCGCAAACGGTGGAACTAAAATTGGTGGCTTACAAGATAATACTTATTATTATGTTATAGCAAAAGACGCTAACAATATTGAATTTGCAGAAACATATCAACAAGCAAAAGATAGAACTGTAATACAAATATCTGCTGGTGTTGGTACACAAAATATACAATCACAAGCTAAAGTTAAATCTATTTGTACTATTTCAGAAGAATTAGAAAATCAAACATGGATTATTGTTGAAAGAAAAGTAAACGGTAGCATAGTAAAATATGTTGAATATTTAGATAAAAATGTAAATATGGATAGTTGTTTATCTACAACTGTAAATGCTAGTAGTACAACAATAACAGGATTAAATCATTTAGAAGGTGAAAGTGTACAAATACTTATTGGTGACGCTGTATATCCAAATCAAATAGTTACAAGTGGAGAAATATCTGTTAGTCTATCACCAAATACAGGTTATAAATCTTTAGAAGTTGGTCTTGGTTTTGTATCTCAACTTAAGACTATGAGAGTAGAAGCTGGCGCATCTGCTGGTACTGCACAAGGTAGAAAAAAGAGATATAATGAAGTTATGGTAAGATTACATAAAACAGTAGGAATTAATATAAATGGAGATCAATTACCATTTAGAACATCATCCACTCCAATGGGTCAAAATATTAAAGAATTTACTGGAGATAAAAGAGTAATTAATCTAGGATGGGATCGTGACGGACAAATAATTATAAAACAAGAACAACCATTACCTATGACAATTTTAGGAATAACAGGAACATTAGTAACAAGTGATTAAGGAGATTAAATAATATGGCATGGCAAGTATTGGCCGCAATGGCCGCAAGTACAGCAGTTACGTTGATGGGTCAACGTCAACAAATGAAAACTATGAAAGCAAATGCGGCTTGGCAAAATTATGAAAATGAACTTTCATTTCAATATGAAAAACAAAAGACATTAAAAGCACAAGCTAAATTAATGAGCAAACAAAGAGCCGCTATAGGCGCATCTGGCGCACAATTTACTGGTTCACCATTAATTGCATCTAATGCAGATTTTGAAGAATTTGAAAGTGATTTATGGTATATGGAAAAAAGATTTTTTGTTCAAAGTGCGGCAAGAGATGCTGAACTAACAGGATTACTTACAGCCCAAAAATATAAAATGGGTCAAACATTATTGTCTGGCGCAAGTAGTGGTGTAAATTATAAATATGGAAATAAAGCCGCAAATACTACAGGAACTTAATAATGATTTATTTAATTAAAGTTTGGGATGGTATGGAAAAAATATTTGAAGGTTATTCAAGAACTGATCCTACTGTTAATAAAGAATTTAATGCATGGACAGATAAAACAGATGAACAAGGAACAGCAACAAAGGTAAATTTTACACCTGCTAGATATAGGATTACATATGAAACTGCCTAGATATACAAGTCAAAATTCATCTGGTGTTGTTTCTAGTAATAGATCATTAACAACTGGTACTCAAACTGGTAGTGCTATTGCTGATATAGGTGCATTAGCTTTAAATAAAGTTGCTGAATATGGTGTAATGAAAAATAACCATGAAGCAAAATTAAGAAGATTAGATATTAATACTAATAAATCTTTATCAGACAGTATGATGTTTGGTAAAGTTTCTGAATTTGAAAATAGTTTAGAAACTAGAGAAGATTTTTTAACTCCAGAAAATTGGTTATTAGATTTTGATAAGCAATCAAAAGGATGGGAAAAAGAATTTAAAGAAGGTTTAGATGAGCAAACTTGGAAAGAATATCAACCTTTATATTATCAAAAGTTTTTTGAAAGTAAAAACAAAGTTGTTAAAGCAGTAAATAATCAAAAGTTAAAAAATGCAAATCATGCTTTTAATGAATCAGTTAATACATTTCAAAAATCAGTAGAAAATTCTACATCTTTAAATGAAATAGAAGCACAATATGAATTATTTACTGAAATACATTTAAAAGACAATGTTAAAACTAATCTATTTGATGCAGATAAATTTAACGCAGTTAAAGATGAGGCTAAACAATTTACAAATTTAAAATACACAATGTTTCAAGCAACAGAAGGTTTAAATATTTTATCACCTAATGGTAGTAAAGAAGTAGATTGGAATAATGTTGTATCAAGATTAAAAAATAAAGAATTTAAAATGTTAGATATTGATGGTAATGAACTTACTGTAGATGATGATTTAAGACAAACTTTAATTAAAGATGCTAATGAAAAATTTACTACTCAAAATTCTTTACACACAAAACAAAAAGAAGAAAAGAATAAAACTATCAAATTAGATTTTACCAATAGAATAATTGGTATGGAAACTGGATCAGAAGAAGGTAAAGAAGGTGCTAAAAATTTTATGGCTGATTTAGAAAAATCAGATTTAGAACCTACAACAAAATTAAGTTTAAGAACTGCATACAATGCATCTCTTAATAATATGAAAAATGGTAAAAATAGTTGGAACTCTGTACAAGGACAACAAGCATTATCTTTAACTACTTATTTAGTTGCATCTGGTGCAATGGACACAGAAGAAGAAAGAGATGTCATTTTTGATATGATGGCTAAAGGTTTATTAGAACCTAAAACTGCATTAAGTTTATATAATGAAAGTATTAAACTAACTAAAAATAGAAACGTATATAAAAAAGATTTAACTACAAGAGCAACTTCTATGCTTATGAAAGAAATAGGTGCTGGAGAAGGTGTAATGAGTTTATTAAATAATTTATCAAATATTCCACCTGCTGAAAGAACAGTAGCTTTAACTGCGGCATTAGATAGTGGAAGAATGACACAAGAAGCATATAACGCTATGAATAATATGTTTAGCTTACTTGCTCAAGGTGAAAGAAAAGGATTTACATACGAAAATATGTTAGTCAATCAAAGACATCCAAACTACATTTTAAATGATTTAATTTCATCTTATAAAGGTTCTATGGATGACGCTAGATTAAAAGAATTACAAACTAAAATTGATGGTCTTGTAGGTACAACAGAAACAGATAAAACTTTCTATATTATGCCTACAGAATACTTTACAAAGAAAACACCTTCAAATGCTAATATGATTATGCCACAAAGACTTGAGGGAGAAGGTGTATTAGAATATGTTAAACGTGCTAAAAAATTAATTAAAAGAAATGATAACTTACCGAGTGTTATAACAGGTCAAACTATAGAAACATTAGACATATCAGACTTGTTTATAGTACCAGATTTTGAATAAATATGAAAATAACAGCTTTACAATTATCACAAGCTGGTTTTGATAACGATACAATTAAATCGTATGTTGATAACCAAGTTCCTTTATTAGAAAAAGCAGGTTTTAGTAAAAACGAAATATATAAATCTTACGGTATTACACAAGTACAAAATACCCCATTACATGATTTTCACATGATGGAAGATACTACTGCTATTACAGATAATAGTATGACTATAGGTCAAAAATCTAGTTTAATGAAAACTCAAGACCAAGAAAATGCAAACACTATTAACAGTAGCAAAACAAGTGATGCAAAATACAATCTTAAAAACACTACATTTGATTTACTTAAAAACGAAGATCAAGCTAAAATTGTAGAAAAAATTGGTGAAGCATACAAATTATTTAAAGAAGATGATGAAGGTAGAATTGGTTTTATAGATAATTGGATGGAAAATTACTATCCAAATATTGCCTATGAAAAGAAAAACTTTATGAATAATCCAGAATTAAGTTTAGCTGAAAGTGCTTTAAATGATGAGCAAGTTAAAATGATAGATGGTCTAATAGCTAAAGATAAAATATCTGGTAATTTAGGTTTTATTGAAGAAGAAGGTAGGTATGTATTTGACCAAAATTTTGTAGAAGCTGAAAAAGAAAGAAAATTTAATGAAAAAATAAATGTATTACATACAGCATTTTCTACAGGCCAAAACACTTTATCATTATTAGAATATACTAAACAAAATTATGGATTTAATGATATGCAAAATATGTATCTTAATGAATTCATGTCATTTGTTTCAGCATTAGAAAGTGATAATAAAAATATTTACAATGCAGATGGTAGTGCAGGAGGTTTATTTCAATTTAGAAAATCTGGTTTTAGAACTGCAATAAATAGATTTAATAACATTATGACTAGAATGAACCCTAATTATGAATTACCTAATTGGGTTCAAGATGCATTAGTACACCAAGACCCTACAAGATTATCACCAGATGAACAAAAAGCATTAGCATTAGCTAACTTTTTAGAAATGCCCGCAAGCACAAAGTTTAATCGTGCAGGTTCAGATGCTTTATTAAAAGCAATTGCAGACGGTGATGTTGATGCAATGAAAGAATTATACATAAAATATCATCATGCTGATTATGAAAAAGTACCAGATATAGAAGCAGGAGATGGTCAAGAATATAGACTTGTAGATAATGAAGCATTAAGAGATAGAACGGATAAATATTTTTCTAAATGGGGTACTGATAATTATGAATATCAAACAGCGCAATTAGCTTATTGGGGTAATGATAATATAGTTACTAAAGCATTAGAAAAATTACCTGCTAATGCAGGAGATAAATTATTAAATGCTTTTGGTGGTAAAGGTTATTACAACGTATTTACAAATGGATATGAACAATCTGTAAATGGTGTAATGGATAGATATTATCAAGTATTTATTGATGATCCTAATGCTGATCCATATGAAGCAATACAAAAAGTATTTATGTATCAAGAACAAAGATTTGATAAAGATATTATTTCTGCGGCTACAACATTAGTTAATGATTTACCTTATATGGTAACAGGTTGTTTTGCGGCCGCAGGTACAGCAATAGTTGGTAGTTTAGGTACATCTGCACCTGCTACACCTGTTATATGTGGTGCTGGTGGTTTTGCATTACCAGAAGTTATGAGATCATCATATATGAGAGCAATAGAAGATAATTATGTAGGATCATTTTCAGAATTTTTAAGTCATTATATGGATAAAAAAACAGCAGTAGTTGCAGGTAAATCAGCAGTTATTGGTGGTGCTACATTTGGTGTTGGTGCAAAAGTAAAAGCAGTTACAGGAAGTACAACAGCTAGACTTGCATCAGAAATAGGTGTTATGACTACTCTAGGGGCGGCTATGGAAGGCCACGTACCTACTTTAAAAGACTTTGCTCATGCTACTGTCTTGGTTTTTGGAATACATGGATCAATAAGAGGTATGAGTGTATTTAAAGATATTTACTCACAATACTCAAGACATCCTAGAGATGTTATTAAAGATATGGAAAGTGATGTTAGTATAAGAGTTGCAATAGAAAACGGTGAAATACCATCTGTTTATAAACAAGGTTCAGAAACAGTTATTAAAGGATTAGAAAAACAAGCTGATATTAAATTATTACCACCACCAAAATTTAAAAACAATGAAACTGTAAACATATCTACATCTTCAACAGAAGTTGCTAAAGTTAAAGGTAAAGAAACAATAGGATCAGAAAGTGTAATTATTGTTGAAAAACCAAATGGTGCAACAATTCCTGTATTAGAAAGTCAAGTTAGAAAAGCACCTACTAAACCAGTAGAGGTAATAATAGAAGGTGATAAAATATTTATTAATCTTAAAAAAGATAATTCATTTAAAGAAAGAAAAGAAAACGGTGAATTTGCGGCAGATATAGTTGAGTTAGTAAAAGATGCAGAAGGTGTATTTAGAGAAATTAATTTTAAATCTACACCAGAAGCAGTTGTAAGAGAAACTGGATCATCTACTAAAGTAGTTACATTAGATGGTAAAACTATTGCTAATGAAAGTATTACAATTCAAAGTAAATTCTATCCAGAACTAACTAAACTGTTTAATAAAAACCAAACTAAAAAAACAGAATACAAAAATGCTAAAGATTTTATCAATAATGAAAGAGGTCAAATATCAAGCAGAAACAAAAAAGCAGAAATACTATTTGCATTAGAAGCAGGTGGTAAATCTAAATTTCCAGTTGACACTTTAATTGTTAGAGTTGGTAATGAAAATGTAGCAATCAATAGATCAGCTTATGAACAACTAATTAAATTTACAGAAAATGGACAAGTAAAAACTGCTCAAGTTATGGGTGCAGGTAAAGATAGCCCTATACTATTTTTACATCCAGAAACTAATAAAATTTTAGCTACAATTAAACCAGAGAAAATACAAAATGGTGAGATTAATGCACAAGCAACTAATTATTTTGAAAATTTTAAAGAAAAAGAAGGTACATTTTACGATAGAGTAAACAGTAGTAGAGATGGTGATAACTGGGGAATACCTAATGATATATTTACACAAACAAAAGGTTTGCCAGCAGATTACTCTACTAATGCGGCCGCATGGAAAGGATTATTTAACTCATCAAGAGGTTTAGATTTAATTGATCTTGTAGAACTATACAAAGTATTTGTTAAAAAATCACCAGAAGTAAGAAACTTACCAGAAGGTTTAAATGGTTATTTCCAATTTAAAGGAAAGAAATCACCTAGAATAGTTATTAACGAAGCATTACAAAAAAACCCAGAACAATTTATGATGACGTTTGCGCATGAATTGGGTCATTTAATTGATTATTTACCTAACGGTACTTTAAGTAGAGGTAACATATTAGGTTCAATAGCTACATTAAAAGGCTATATGAATAAATGGATTGACGGTAAAAATGAAGGCGCAAAACCATTTAGTGCAAAAGAAATAGAGGCAATGAAGAAAGCCGCTATAAAAGAAGCTAAAGAAAAACAAAAAGAAGTTAAGGTAGATTTAGAAAAATTAGAAATTACACCAGAAACAGTATTACAAATATTTAGAGATGCTGGTGCTAGAGAAAAAATTAATCCAGATTTTTATAATGCATTTGTTAAGTTAGATGGTGCTGTTAAAAAATTAGTAGTTAGAGATGCATTAAAAGGATTAATGTCAAATCATCTAAAAGCTATTGCAGATAAAATTAATGGTAAACCTAGTGATAGTAGATTAACTAATGAAGCATACAAAATCTTTGCTAAAAACTTTGAAAGAGGTTTAAAAGAAAGAAACCTAGTAAACAAAGAATGGATTACAAGTGAATTAAAAAGTCTATCAGCTAAATGGAAACCATTTGATAGAAGTGCTAGAGCAGATTACACAGCATATAGAGATGGCCCAAGAGAACTAATGGCTGATTTTATGATGGCGTTTATGTTAAGACCACAATGGGTTAAAAACAATGCACCTAGAACTTGGGAAATGTGGATGCATTATATGCACGCTAGACCAGAAGTTAAAGCAAACTGGGAAAGAATACAAATAGATTTAAAATCTGGATCAGACAAAAGATTAGGTAAAGTAGTTTCAGACATAAGTAATATGTTTAGAGAAACTAATGACTTAATGATTGAAAGAATAGAAAAAGATTACACACCTTCTAAAGCAGATATTTTAGGTACAGAAGCAATAGATAACTTTTATTGGATATACAGAAGATTTAAAGGAACTGGTAATGAAAGATGGCATAGTCCATTAGCAAAAGAATTAAATTGGTCTATTGAAAACTATAGATACCGTCATGCTAAATTAAAAAGATATACAGAAGATATGATTAACAAAGTTGTTAAGCCAGCAGAAGAATTGGGATACAACTCAATTGATCTTGGTACTGCATTATTTTTAAGAAACATAGCTGAAAGTTCTCAAAGAAATAAATTAGTAAATGCATTAGGTATTATGAAAGTTAATCCAGAATTAGCTAAAAAATTAGGTGATAGAACTGCTAAAGAAGTTTATGACTATTATGCAAAAATGCATCCAGATTTAATAAATCTAACAAATGAATTTTACAAAGTTAGACAGGAAATGGTTATTCCAGAATTAAAAGAAAGTGGAATGTATAGTGCAGAATTAATAGCTAAATTAGAAAACAATAAAGAATACGTAACTTTCAATGTAAGAAAATACTTACTTGAACGTATAGAAAAATATGGGCCAAACTCAAGTGCTACAAGATTTTTAAAAGGTTCTAAAGGTTCGTTTGATGACATTATGAATGTATTTAATGCAACACTTGAAAAAGATATGTTGTTATTAGTTGAAGCTAAAAGACATAGAACAATGGCATTAACTATTAAATGGTTAAAAGAAAACAAACATTGGATGGAACGATATGGTAAAAAACCTTTTGAGCCATCTGATAGAATTATTTATAAACCTAAATTTGTTGGAGAAGGTAAATTAGAAAAACCCGCTAAAGGCATGGAACAATTTAGTTATATGAAAGATGGTAAGATGCAACATTGGCACGTAAATAAATTTGTTGCACAATCATTTAAAGAAAATCCTAATGGTACATTTTATATGTACAAATTAATGACACAAACTGGTGATGTATTTAGAAAACTATTTACTGAATATAATCCTGCTTTCTGGCCAATCAACTTGGGTAGAGATTTAAACAGATCAGTTAAATTATTAAAAAATGCTAGATATATTGATATAGCTGGAAAAGGTAAAAATTCATTACTTAAATATTATTTCCAAGCAATAAAACCTGCTTATAAATCTATTTTTAAAGATGGTACTGAATTGACTAGATGGATGGAAAATGAAGGTTTTTTAATATCTATGAATGAAGGTTATAGAGGTCAAGCTGGAAGTAAAGCATTATTAAAAGATAAAGACCCAGATACATATGCGCTTGAAAAATTACTAGGTGATCTAAATAAGAAAAAAGGTTTTGACAAATATTGGAGTTCAACATTTGGATATTTATTTGAAAGTCTTGGTAACTTTGCAAGAATGTTTGAAAGAACACCTAAAATTGCAGGTGCAATGTTTTTAAAAGATCAAATTAAAACAGGTGAATTAAAAATGACTGATAAAGAAATGATGTTAAGAGTTCAATCAGAAGTAGGATCACCAAACTTTTTAAGACAAGGTAAATTAAACGCATTAACTAATAATTTATATTTATACTCTAACGCATTTAAAGAAGGTTGGAGAGCAGATATAACTAGATTTAAAGAAGCACCTGTATCAGTTGGTAGTAAATTTGTAGCATACAATGTAATTCCTAAAATATTACAAAAAGCTATGGAAATAGGATTATTTGGTGTTGGTTTAGGTGCAGTTTATAAATATGGTATTTCTGATTGGGATAAAATAAATTACATTCCAATAGTATTAGGTGAAACACCAGATGGCAGACCAATATATTTAAGAATACCACAAGATGAAACATCAAGATTAATTAATGGTATTTTATACAAAGCAATGAGTATTGGTGATGATGGTAAAGTTGGTTCATTAGAAACACCTGCTGATTTATTTGGTTATGTAGGATCATCTGGATTACCATCTATGAACCCTGTATTTAGTTTGTTTGCTGATTTAATAGGATGGATGAATGGTACTACTCCATATGATGATTTTAGAGGTACAACTGCAATTGATAAAACAACTGATAAAGCAGATGATGCTAGAAAAAACAAAGAAATATTAAAATGGTTCTTTAATACTTATTCTGGTCAAGGTGTATATAAATTTAAAAGTAATGATTTAAAAGAAGTTACAAATGAATTAGAAAAAGTATTAGATATACCAGTTATAGGTAGAGTATTAGGTAGATGGGTTAAAATAGGTCAACATCCAGCTATAGGATTTATGGAAAAATCAGAAGGTGGTATTGAACAATTTGAAAAAGAAAATGCACAAATAACACTTGATTACAAAGAAGCTGTAGCAAATTTAGTTACAGGAGAACCTTTAACAGATAAACATAAATTGGCTTTAATGGTTAGAGGTGAAAGATTAAAGACAAATAAACTACTAATAGAAAGATTATCTCAACAAGCTGGCGGTACTGTATTATTACAAGAAATATTAAGTGAAAATGATAGTAAAAAACTAGCTATTAAGATAATGAAGTTGATTGAATTTATTGAAAAAACTGATAATGAGTATCCTATTAACTTTATTAAAAAGGAAAAATCTGATAAAATAGAAGAATAATATGACTATTAGTACAACGATTATAAAAAATTCTTATTCTGGTAATGCTTCCCAAACAGTATTTCCTTACACTTTTAAGATAAGTGTAGATGCTGATATACAAGTTATTTTAAGATCAGCATTAGGTACAGAAACAGTTAAATCTATATCTACAGATTATACAGTTAGTGGTGCAGGTGATGCAAATGGTGGTAATGTTACTATGGTTGTTGCACCAGCAAGCGGTGAAACACTTGTTATTAGACGTGCTACAGTACAAACTCAAACTATTGATCTTGTTGAAAACGATCCTTTCTCTGCTGAAACAGTAGAAGGTGGATTTGATAAATCAGTTTCATTAGTACAAGAAATTCAAGAAGAAGCAGATAGAGCAATTAAACTATCAAGAACAAATACAATGGCCTCAACTGAATTTACAGTTGATGCAGTTAATAGAGCAGGTAAAATTTTAGGATTTGATAATGCTGGTGAACTTGTTGTATCACAAGAATTAGGGTCATTTAGAGGTAATTGGACAACAGGAACTACTTATGCCGCTAGAGATATTGTAAAAGATACTTCTAACAATAACATTTATTTATGTAATACAGGTCACGTAGCATCTGGATCACAACCTATTTCAAGTAACACAGATGTTGCTAAATGGGATTTATTAGTTGACGCTTATTCTGCAACTGCATCTGCTACTGCGGCCGCTTCAAGTGCTAGTGCGGCTTCTACATCAGAAACAAATGCGGCAACGTCTGCAACTACTGCAACTACTCAAGCTGGAATTTCAACTACACAAGCTGGTATATCAACTACTCAAGCTACTGCATCTGCGGCTAGTGCTACTGCGGCTCAAACTGCTCAAACTGCGGCAGAAGCGGCATTAGATAATTTTGATGACAAATTTTTAGGTGCTAAAGCATCTGACCCTACATTAGATAATGATGGTGATGCATTAACAGACGGTGCATTATATTTTAATACTACAGATGATGTTATGAAAGTTTACGACTTGACTAACACTACATGGAGGCAAATACAATTATCAACATCAGACCAAGCAAATGTAAATACAGTTGCGGCTGATTTATCTGGTTCAAACACAATAGGAACTGTTGCTGGATCAATTGCTAACGTAAACACAACAGCAACTAACATAGCAAATATAAACACAACTGCTGGAATAGATACTGAAATTACAAATGTATCTGGAATAAGTGCGGCAATATCTGCTGTTAATTCAAATTCAAGCAACATAAATGCAGTTAATGCAAACAGTACGAATATAAATTTAGTAGCGGCAAATGATACTAACGTAACAAATGTTGGAACTAATATATCTTCAATTACAACTGCGGCAAACAACCTTGCAGAGATTAATGCTTTTGCAAATATCTATCTTGGCCCAAGTGCTACAGCACCTACGCAAGACCCAGATGGTTCAGCATTAGATGTAGGTGATTTATATTTTGATACTGCATCACAAACTATGAAAGTTTACTCATCAAGTGGGTGGACTGCGGCAGGTTCAAGTGTAAATGGTACTGCTAGTAGATATACGTATTCAATATCATCATCAACTACTACTGTAACAGGTGCGGATAATTATGGTCAAACTATGGCATATGATGCTGGTTATCTTGATGTATATCTAAATGGTGTAAAACAAGTAAATGGAGTTGATGTTACTGTTACATCTGGAACTTCTATTGTTTTTGCTACTGCAATAGGTACAGTTGGAACTGATACTGTAGATGTTATTGCATATGGAACATTTAATTTAGCTAATTTTAGTGTTAATGATGCAACTGATGTATCAACTGCTGGTATTACAGATGGTCAAGTATTAACTTGGAATGCATCTGGTAGTTCATTTGTAGCAGGAAATGCTAGTAGTGCAGAAGTATATGGATTTAGTGTTAATGGTAATGGTGAGTTAATAGTAACTACTACAGGTGGCGGTGCAGACAATATAGATGAGGCTACTTATGCTTCATTTGATGATGTTTTGTTTGCGGCATCTGGCTTTACTTTTAGCATTGATAGTAATGGTAATTTAATCTCAACAATTTAATTGAAACAAAAACAAAAATAGGATAAAAGGAGAACAATATGGCAACAATTAATTTAGGTTCTATAAAATTTAACTGGAAAGGTACATACGCAGGTGGTACTGCTTATGTTGTAGATGATGTTGTAGAATACAATGGTTCGTCATACATTTGTATTTTAGCATCAACTGGTAACTTACCAACTAACGGAACTTATTTTTCAGTAATGTCACAAGCTGGTACAGATGGTACAGACGTTGGAACAACTTTAACAACACAAGGTGATATACTTTACAGAGATGGAAGTGGATTACAAAGACTTGGTGCAGGAACAAGTGGACAAGCATTAATTACAGGGGGTACTGGTGCTAACCCATCATGGGGTTCAGCAGGTGGATTAGTTCAACTTAAAGCAGTAGAAAAATCTAACACTCAATCTTGGCAAAATACTAATGAAAATGAAATTACAGGTCTTAATGTTTCAATAACACCAAGTAGTGCCAGTAATAAAATATTAGTTGTAGGTCAATTATGGACTTCACAAGACACTAGCACAGTAACAGCTTTTAATGCATTAAAAAGAAGTATTGATGGTGGTACTTATGCTACTATTGGTAATCACTCTAGTGATGGTTCAGACAACACTAAAGCAACTGGTCATGGTGGTACATATTCTGGTAATTGGAATTTAATGAATACCTCTGTTAGCTTTCTTGACAATCCTAACACAACCAATTCTATAAATTACAAATGGTATATGAGAAGTGAAGACAGTAGTGGAGCAACTTATATTAATAGAACTGCAAGAAACAATACACAATTTCACCCAAGACTTATGTCAACAATAACACTAATGGAAATAGACGCAGGAGTATTATAATTATGAAACACGAAGCAATATATAATCTTTATTCAAATGTATATACTATTATAGAAGATAATGATGGTAATCTAGTTGCCAAAGAAGAAAATGGAAATGAAATTACTATTGATATGTCAGCAGTTAATACAAAAGCTACTGAACTTCAAACAATAGAAGATGCTAAAGTACAAGCTAAAGCAGATAATAAAGCTAGTGCTAAAGCAAAGTTAATTGCAGGAGAAGCATTAACTGAAGATGAAGCTAACACGATAGTACTATAGGTAAAATCCTATGACTAAAGCAAGAGATATAGCTACAGTTTACACTACAGCAAACACAGCTAACAACTTTGTTAAGACAGATGGTTCTAATCAATTACCTGCTTTAGATGGTTCAAATCTTACAGGTGTTGCAGAAACAAAACCTACTATCAGTTCTATCTCACCAACTACAATAGATAATTCACAAGCAACTATTACAATTACAGGTGCTAATTTTGAGAGTATTCCTCAAGTAGAATTTTTAAATCCTTCAACTGGTATTTGGTATGTTGCGAGTACAGTTACATTTAATAACTCTACATCTTTAACAGCAGTAGTTACTTTATCAGTAGATGCTCAATATAAAATTAGAATAGAAAATCCAAATGGTTTAGCTGTACAATCTGGAACAATACTTACAGTTTCAGATGCACCTACATGGAATACTGCGGCTGGTGATCTTGGTACATTTGCAGGAGATTTCTCTGGAACACTTGCAACACTTTCAGCTACATCAGATAGTGCAATAACTTATTCTGAAGTAGGAAGTAATCTTACTACAGCTAATGTTACTTTAAATACTTCAACAGGTGCTTTGACTACAACTGACTTTGGTGGTACAAGCACAACAGCAACAACATACAACTTTACTATAAGAGCAACAGATGCAGAAAACCAAACAGCAGATAGAAGTTTCTCACTTACATCTTCTTATGGTGCAACAGGTGGGGGACAATTTAACTAATGGCTAATACAAGAATTACAAGAAGCATATCATCTGGTTCAACAACTAATAAGTTTACTTTAAGTTTTTGGATAAAAAAATCAACCATTTCTGGTTCAAGTGATATGTGGTTATTTGAAAAATATAATAATGGTTCAGCAAGAACTTGGATTAGATTTAATACAGATACAGGTTCTCCAAGATTAGAAGTTAGTGAATACACAGGAACTTATGTTTTTAGAAAAATATTAAATAGAGTTTTTAGAGATGTTGGTGCATATTATCATATTCATATAGAGTTTAATAGCACATTAGGAACAGAAGCTGATAGATTAAAAATTTATATTAATGGAGTTCAAGAAACATCTTTTGCAACAACAAACCATCCTGCACTAAATTCTACATCAATTATAGCAAATGCTGGAAATCAACATTTTGGTTATAGTGAAAATGGAAATGGTAATTATTTTTCTGGTATTATGAGCCATATTAATTTTACAGATGGCTATGCTTATGCACCTACATCATTTGGAGAATATGATGCTAATGGTGTTTGGAAAATTAAAACTTCTCCATCAGTTACTTATGGAACTAATGGTTTCTTTATTTTAAAAGATGGTAATTCAGTTACAGACCAATCTGGTAATAGTAATAACTTTACAGTTGGTGGTGGTACATTAACGAATACTGAAGATTGTCCAAGCAATGTTTTTGCTACATTAAATCCTTTATATAAATCATCTGGTACAGTTACATTTAGTAATGGAAATACTAAAGTAGTAGGTGTTGATTTTTCAAATCAAAGAACTGGTGGTACTTTAGGAGCATCATCTGGTAAATTTTATTTTGAAACTAAAATGACAGGTTCTGTTAGTTTTGGTGGAAGTACAATAGGAATAGCTGATTATGATAATATTAATATAGCAAATAGTACAACTTGGTTTGGTAGTGATAGTAATTATCTTGGTTTTTATGGTGGTGGAAGTTTAAAAGTAATACGCAATGGTTCTAATAATGATTATGGAACATTAAATGTAAATGATATAATAGGTTTTGCTTTTGATATAGATAATGGATTTGCTTATATTTCAAGAAATGGAACTTGGTTAAATAGTGGCGACCCTACAAGTGGTTCTACAGGTACAGGAAATGTAAATAGAAGTGGTAATTTAAATTATAATTTTGCAGGAAAATTAATGGGTATTGCAGGTGGTTTTCAATCTACAGATTCTCCAATTTTAAACTTCGGCAATGGCTACTTCGGAACTACAGCAGTATCTAGTGCAGGAACTAACGCAAGTGGTATAGGAATATTTGAATATGATGTACCAACAGGTTATACTGCTTTATC
>Ga0115567_10001359_pt1 | contig 24598 bp, 23 predicted proteins | sample COGITO_mtgs_1204_2_FD_88679 | JGI IMG/M metagenome (GOLD analysis project Ga0115567, IMG submission 88679) | Pelagic marine microbial communities from North Sea - COGITO_mtgs_120412 | ecosystem: Environmental > Aquatic > Marine > Epipelagic | place: Germany:Helgoland, sampling site Kabeltonne... | reverse complement strand
GGGCTGCGCTTGGTGCCGCACTTGCCGGTACCCGTCCGATTGCGGAGTTGAGGTTTTCAGATTTTGCCATGTGTGCTGTGGATGAACTCGTCAATCAGGCCGCGAAAGCGCGCTACATGTTTGGCGGGCAGGCACGGGTGCCCATGGTGGCCCGCATGCCGATTGGGATACGTGGCGGGATTGCCGCGCAGCATTCCCAGTCGCCGGAAGCCTGGTACACCCATGTGCCCGGATTGGTCGTTGTGACGCCGGGAACACCGGCAGAGAATCGCGGGCTGCTGAAAGCAGCCATTCGTTGCGATGACCCGGTCGTCTATATGGAGCACAAGGGGCTTTGGGGCGCTGTTGGAGAGGTTGACGAGGATGACCAGTCCGAAACTCCGCTGGGCGTCGCGCGCATTGTTCGTGAAGGGAGCGACCTGACCATCGTCAGCTGGGCGGCTCAGGTGGGCGTTGCGGCAGAGGCTGCCGAGAGCCTTGCCGGGGAGGGTGTTTCGGTTGAGGTCATCGATCTTCGGACGCTTTGGCCTTGGGATCGTGATGCTGTGATGAACTCGGTTGGCAAAACCGGCCGTCTTCTGGTGGTTCACGAAGCTGTGCGTGTTGGCGGGTTCGGGGGTGAAATTGCAGCTGAAGTCGCCGAGGAACTCGGTGTTCCTGTTGCGCGGCTGGGTGGAGAGCGCATCCCTATTCCGTTCTCAATCCCGCTCGAAGAAGCTTACAAGATCAAGGCTGACCGGATTACCGCACGGGTCAAGGCGATGCTGGCCTAGGCACTGTTCTCGCGGGCGCTGTCGATCATCTGTTGAACAAACTCACGACATGTCATTCGGATACGTGCGCCTCGGGCGCGGGCGGTTTCGTTGATATGAGAGATAATCCCGTCCTCATAGGTGGAGCGGGCGTCTCCGATGCGCGCGCTGTCGGCGGAGACGGTCGCGCCCGCAATGGCACGGGTGTCCAGATCGGGGAGGCGGGTCGGGTTTGCCGAACCGGCGTCATTGAAGATAGCCGCAAGCACATCGGGACGATCACCCCAGCTGGGGGATTCTTTCAGCAGGTCACCATGAGAGGCTGTGACCACGATGTTTCCCGCATCTTCAGGCTTCACGAGGGAGGTTGAATCACAACCGATGACTTGTGATCCGCCCTGTGCGTCGCGCAATACAAACCGAGCTTCGTCATAGCCGGGGACTTCCCCCCCCGACACACGGATCGCCTGCATGGCGTGCGCGCAGTCCATTGCCGATTGACCGACCTTGCATCCAACCGCGCTGGCCGCCTGATTTACATGGCTCACAATACCGCTGTCAGCCATGGAGCGGCCGTCGCCGATACGAGCGCTTTTGTAGTCAATTGTTGCGCCACCAATGCCGAGTTCATCGAGATACGGCAGCGCGGTGATCCCCGCCTGATCCTTGCCAACCCCCGCGTCGTGCAGAATGACGCCCCGGACCCCTGCGCGTGCCGCGAGATACCCCGCATACGCGCCACCATGGGATGCGGCGATGGACACACGACCAAGATCGGCGGGGCCGAACTTCGTTACCGAATCAACAACGACGATGTCACTTTGGCTCATGAGTGCCTGAATCCCGGAATTTTGTTGCGTCCATATTGGTTAGAAAATTGTTAACCATGGTCAATGAAACAACCATGCCGCCCTCCTGTTTCAGTGACAAGACAGAAGCCCTTGTCCTGAAAGCATTTTTGGCTGCTTGAATGGTATTACTGTAGGTGTAATAAGCGAGAACAATTATAAATAAATTCTCTAAAAAGTAGAACCAATTTTTCACATATTTGAATAGTGAGTTGATTCCAAAAAGAGAATCCCGGATCACGCCGGGCGGTTGGGACGCCCCAAAAGGCCCCGGGCGATGATACCCGCCTGGATCTCTGCCGCGCCTTCAAAAATATTTAAAATGCGCGCATCACACAGCACGCGGGAGATGTCGTACTCCTCGGCGTAGCCATTGCCGCCATGAATCTGCAGGGCGTTGTCCGCGTTCGACCATGCGACTCGGGCACCGAGCAGCTTGGCCATGCCGGCTTCGATGTCACAGCGCTGATCGGAATCTTTCTGACGCGCGGCGAAATAGGCGAGCTGACGGGCGATCATCGTCTCGGTGGCCATCCAGCCCAGCTTGCCACCCACGCGGGCGAACTCGACGATGGGGCGGCGGAACTGTTCACGGTCGTTCGCGTAACCAAAGCCCAGCTCGAGGGCGTTCTGGCTGACACCCACGGCGCGTGCCGCAGTTTGAATGCGCGCGGTCTCAAAGGTTGCCATCAGCTGTTTGAAGCCCTGACCCTCCTGTCCGCCGAGCAGGCTATCGGCAGAGACCTCAAAACCATCAAAGCCCAACTCGTATTCCTTCATGCCGCGATAACCCAGCACGCGGATTTCGGTGCCTTCCATGCCGGCAGCCGGGAAGGGATCGGCGTCGGTGCCGCGTGGTTTTTCGGCCAGGAACATGGACAGGCCGCGATAGCCGTTCTCGTCGGGGTCGGTGCGGGCCATCAGGGTCATCATGTCCGTACGGGCGGCATGGGTGATCCAGATCTTGTTGCCTTTCACCCGGTACACATCTCCATCCCGGGTGGCGCGGGAGCGGATATGGGCCAGGTCCGACCCGTGATTGGGTTCGGTGAAGACGGCGGTCGGCAGAATTTCGCCCGCACCGATGGGGCCGAGATACTTGGCTTTCTGTTCCGGCGTGCCGTTGACGCGGATCAGTTCGGCCGCGATCTCCGAGCGGGTGCCCAGCGACCCCACACCGATATAGCCGCGCGAGAGTTCCTCGGTGACCACGCACATGGCGATCTTGCCCATGCCCAGCCCGCCATCGGCTTCGGGGATGGTCAGGCCGAAGACGCCCAGTTCGGCCATCTCGTGAATGATCTCCAGCGGGATCAGCTCGTCGCGCACATGCCAGCCATGGGCATGGGGGGAGACCTTCTCGTCGGAAAAGCGATGAAACTGGTCGGCGATCATGCTGTTGGTTTCGTCCAATTCGCGATCGCCAAAATCACCGGACCGGTCCCGCAGGGTTTCGGCGATGGCCTGACGCACGGCGATGCTGTCACCTTCGGTCATCAGCTTGCGGGCGGCCGCGCCGGTGAAGAACTCACTCTCATCGAGGCCCAGATCACCGGGGCGGGCGATCTCGTCCTGGCTCATGGCGATGCCGTATTTGAGCTGCTTGAGATAGGCCCCGAAGCCACAGGACAAGATCAGCTGTTCCAGATCAGAGAACCGGCCGTCGCTGTCGAGACGCTCGGCCCAGCCGAGAAGCTGTTCGAGCGCAGTCACATAGGTGGCCATCCAGGCATAGCCGTGCAGGGCGAACTGGTGCTCGTCGAGTTTGGCGGAGTCCACCGCGCCACCGGGCGCGGCCAGCGCAATGGCGGCCTGCGCGGCGGCCGTTCGGAACGCCTGCGCATCGGGCAGGGCATCGCGGCAAAGGTCGAGTGGGTTGTTCATGGGGCAACTCGGCAGTTTTGGGCTCGATCTATTTTTGTCATGGCCGGACTTGTTCCGGCCATCCATGTCATTGTGTCCGGTTCGGTCGCTGAGTGTGCCGATGGACGTGGATGCCCGCAACAAGTGCGGGCATGACGGTGGAGTGATTCGCAGGCATACGGCCCTTTCCCCCATTCTCGTCATGCGCGGACTTGATCCGCGCATCTCCCTTGTGTCGGTTCTGAGATGCCCGGGTCAAGCCCGGGCATGACGTATGTGTTTTTAGTCATCCAGCCCCGCGACGACACCGGCATCGTGCAGCTTGCCGATTTCGCCCTCACTCAGGCCCAGTTCACCCGACAATATCTCATCGGTGTGTTCGCCCAGCACTGGCGCGCGGGCATGCTCCCGTTCGAACGCGCCGAACTTGTGGGGTGATCCCGGCGCCAGATAAGTCCCCACACCGGGCTGGTCGATCTCGGCAAACAGCGGGTTGGCGGTGGTTGCGCGCGGGTCTTCCTCGACCATCTGGGTGAAGGTCTGGTACGGCCCCCAGCAGACATTGTGGGCGTCGAACACCGTGCGGATCTCGTCCAACGTGCGCGCCGCGCACCACGCAGCCAGATGGGCCGAGATCGCATCGCGCGCTTCATACCGGTCCTTGTCCTGCCGGAAATCGTAGCCGTGCTCACGTTCCAACGCGGTCATCTCGGTTTCGGTGCCCGTCGCCTCCACCAGCTTTTTCCACTGAGGCACGGACACGGCGATGATCATCACCTGCCGGCCATCCTTGGTGGGGAAGTCGCGGCCGTAACTGCCATAGACGTCGTTGTCGATATGAGGACGTGACGTGCCGTTGATCTGCACTTCGCCGATATAGCCAAGATTGCCGACCGTCGCGAAAGCCATATCGGCGAGCGACAGCGAGACATACTGGCCTTCGCCCGTCAGCCGCCGGTGCCGCTCGGCCCCCAACAGGCCTGTGGCCGCCGCATAGCCGGTGGAGACATCCCAGCCCGGAAAGACATGGTTCACCGGATGGGTTTCCGCATCCGGCCCGGTCACATAGGGAAAGCCCACCGCGGCATTGACCGTGTAGTCGACGGCGACCGAGCCATCCGGGTTGCCCAGAATGTTCAGCGCGATCAGGTCTGCGCGTTTCTCTTTCAGGGTGTCATAGGACAGCCAGCCCTTCATGGGGAAGTTCGTCAGCAGGATCCCGCGATCCTCGCCCGGCTGGGTGATCAGGTTGGAGAGGATTTCCTGCCCCTCGGGTTTGCGGAAATCCACGGCGATGGAGCGCTTGCCCTTGTTCAGCCCGGCCCAGTAGATCGAGTTGCCTTGCGCCGTCACCGGCCAGCGCTTGTAATCGATCCCGCCGCCGATCATGTCAAAGCGGATCACATCCGCCCCCAACTGGGCCAGCGTCATCCCGCAGGTGGGTGCGGCGACAAAGGCCGAGCCTTCCACGACCCGCATGCCAGAGAGAACGCCGGTCATGATGCACCACCAATCAAACACCCTCTCCTCCCGGGAGGAGAGGGCCGGGGTGAGGTGGGGGATAGCGCCTCATCAGGTATCGTCATGCCCGCACGTGTTGCGGGCATCCACGTTCGGTGTCCCCAATGACCGCTGCGCGTGGATCGACCACGTGGATGGCCGGAACAAGTCCGGCCATGACGAAGGAGAAATCCATACTGCGTTACCAAATTCGTCATACGCGGACTTGATCCGCGTATCTCAGCGCGATGATCATCGGTTCGCGCAAGGGATGCCCGGGTCAGGCCCGGGCATGACGGGTGACTTTGATTGAATCGAACCAACACGAACTTCCCCCCAATGACGAATGCGCGTTCCGCGTCTAAACTCACCGCCAACGTTATCATTTTTGGGGGACGCGCCGAAATGGCCGCACAGGATAATTCAGACGCCGTATTGACCGCCGAACTGCTCGCCGCTGCGGCGCAGATCGACTCATCCACCATGCACGAGGCCGCCGGGCGCATCGGATCGCTGCCCTCTGCCATCAAGGCGGTGGCCCCGGGCATGACCATCTGCGGCCCGGCCTTCCCGGTGAAGGGCCCACCGCTGGACAATCTCGCCATTCACTTCGCCATCGACGAAGCCCAGCCCGGCGACGTGATCGTGGCCGATGTCAGCGGCGGCTACGAGGGCGGCTATTTCGGGGAAGTGATGTGCACCTCGGCCAGCGCCCGCAAGCTCGGCGGCTTAGTCATCGACGGTTGCGTGCGCGACGGCGCGGCGCTCGCCAAAAAAGGCTGGCCGGTCTTCGCCCGGGGCCTGTGCATGCGCGGCACCCTGAAAGACCTCAACGGTGACTTCAAGATCAACGAGACGCTGGCCTTCGGCGACGTCATCGTCTCACCCGGCGACCTGGTGCTGGGCGACGGCGACGGCGTTGTGATCATCCCCAAGGGCATGGTCGCCGCGACCATCGAAGCCTCCCTCAAGCGCGAAGCGGCGGAAGCGGAGATGATGGAAAAGCTGAAGACCGGCGTGACGGCGGTGGAGTTAAGAGGGTGGACGCGTGGGTAGAGTTGGCTTTTACCGATTTCTATGAGGGTGGAAGCTAATGCTCTTTCTTTCGTCTGAATAGTTTTGGAATTAGAAAAAGCGGTAGAAAAACAAGAAACCAAAGCTTTTTTGCAAATATTAGAAGTATTGCGAAAAGTCCTGTTGCAGCTGCTTTTCCATACTTCACGCCAAGTAACGAGGCTAGGACGCCCACCGCTCCTACAGCGGCAATCTTGTCGCCAGAACTGAAGTCGACATAGGATTGATCTACAGTGGGCGTATAGGAAACAAGAACATTTCCAATCGTATCTTCCAGTTCGGATTTTCCAATATTGGGGTCGATAGGGACAAGGCTAAAATTGACGAAGCCTTTTCTATCAAACAATGTCGCGTTTACATTGAGAGTTCTTTCCCCGTTCCAGTCTAGTAAGACTGCGTAGTACATGTAGCCATTTTTTTCTTAAGAGTTGGATAGACATACCAATCAATCGGGGTAATGTTGATCCCAAGTTGTGCGCTCTGTGATGCAATCCCAGAGACGTAGCTATCCCAAATTAGTTCAATTTCAGCGTCTAAATCACGATCTTCCCAATCATCGAATTTTACAAACCCGTCGGTGTTTGGCTTGTTGACAATTATATTGTCGAGATTGGGTAGATAGCCGAAAACTATGTTTTCGATCTCATCACATTGGGAGGCTAGCCACCCAAATTCTTTCTGGACCAATCGACAAGTATCGGTATGTGTCAAGTAGATCGCGTTTTGGCTCTTTGGAGAAAGACTTCCGCTCTCGAAATTCAATTGTTGGGTAAAATTTATGGGGTCGTATTCCCTGTTTTGGCCCTGTGCGATTGTGGGTTCGGACAAAAACGCAAAAGTAGCTATGGCAACGAAAACAATATTATCCCGAATATGATGGTTCAATTTCTCGCTACCCCGTAAGTCGTTTCCATTTTTATTGTTAGGTCGATTTTATCCCATTTACGATTTCTTCATCAACCAAAATGAGAACTTAGCGCTGGATACGCAACCTTAAGAACTATCAGGTGTATCTAAACTGGTTTCCAATATTCGTTTGATGTGCCCTGTTTTGGGGAATAGTGGTTTAATCAAACAATGCCACAGCCCGCGTCCAGCCCGCCGTGCCACCCCTGATCTTGCAGGGAAAGCAGGTCACCACGAAGCCCGTGTCCGGCAGTTGCTCGAGGTTCTGCAGCTTTTCGATCTGGCAATACGGTTCCTCGATCCCCGCATAGTGGCCTTCCCAGATGATCGATGGGTCTTTGGTCTTCTCCCAAAGCTTGGCGGTGTGCGCAAAGGGGGCGTCCCATGTCCAGGCGTCGGTGCCGCAGACGCGCACGCCGCGCGAAGTGAGATACAGCGTGGCTTCACGGCCCATGCCGCAGCCGCTGTCGATGTAGTGATCGCTGCCATAGGCCGCCGCTGCGCTGGTGTTCACCAGCACGATGTCATAGGGCTGAAGCTCATGGCCGATGCGTTTGAGTTCGGCTTCGATATCGGCTTCGGTCACCAGATAGCCGTCGGCGAAATGGCGGAAATCGAACTTCACGCCCGGGCGCATGAACCAGTCCAGCGGCATCTCGTCGATGCCCTTCATCGGGTCGCCGTTCTTGTCCACCGGATGATAATGTTTGGGCGCATCCACATGGGTGCCGTTATGGGTGGCCAAGGTGATCGTCTCATAGGCGGAGGCCACACCGCCGGGCAGATCATCGGTATCAAGGCCGGGATAAAGTTTGCGCCAGCGGTCAAGATTGTCACCATGTTCCATCATCTTGATCGAGGGGCGCATGGCCGGTGGGTCGACGATGATCACATCATCTAGGGTCATCGAGATGTCGACGATATTTCCGGGGATTTGCATGTGGCGTTCCTTCCATTGTCTGCAAAGAATGATAGGCTTATGCGCACGCGCCGTCATGGTGTGAGAGAGCTTCGGGAGAGCCCAGATGAAAGACCTCGTTCTCAAGATTGATGAGATTTACGTCCCGACCGCCCGGCGCAAGACCGTCGACGAAGCCAAGGTCGCCGAGATCGCCGAAAGCATGCTCGAAGACGGCCAGAAGACGCCGATCATGGTGCGCGATGACGGCAAGCGGCTGATTTTGGTTGAGGGCCTGCAACGGATCGAGGCGGCGAAGACCCTGGGCGAGGAAACCATCGTCGGCATCAAGGTTCAGGCGCGGCGGCGGTAGACTGTCGGCCGGTCATCCTCACCGAAGAACCTCATGCTGAGGTTGTCGAAGTATGAGGTTCAAACCCTCGCCCTTCGTCAGGCTCAGGGTGAGGGTGTGTTCGGGGCTCGGCGGCGGTAGGCCGCGCCGCAGCATCCTTTGAGACGGGCCTCCGGCCCTCCTCAGGATGAGGCCTTTGGGTTCGCCGCGACCAGTCAGGGGTTTCAGCAATACGGGGTTCATGTTGAATTCGAGGAGATGGAAGTCCTCGATTTTGTCGTCGTTGGCTGCGTGGCTGTGACCCGCGAAGGTGGACGCACAGGCAAGGGCGGTGGATTTGCCGATCTGGAACTCGGGATATTCCGTGAGCTTGGAAAAATCAGACCAGACACGCAGATCGCCACCACGGTGCATTCCAGCCAGGTGGTCGAAGATGAACGTGTGGTCATGGTCGCCCATGATTCGGCGCTGCACTGGATCGCGACGGAACAGGAACTGATTGAGACGAAGACGGCGTTTCCCCAGCCGACCGGTGTGGCCTGGGATGTTGTTCAGCCCGACCAGTACCGGGACATTCCGTTCCTCGAGACCCTGCGCGACCGAATAACCGGCAAGGACTAGCTACTCCACCAATCCATATGGATTGTTCTCCAGGCCCGGGAACATGTCCGTGCGGGGTGGGGAGAAGAACTCGACGATTTCGCATTCCTCGCGATACCAGACTTCGTGCTCGACCCCGCCGGGGATGAGCACCAACGAACCGGCTTCGCAGCTGGCTTCCTCGCCGGTGCCGAACTTGTAGTCAAAACGGCCTTTCATCAGCCAGGTGATCTGTTCGTTGGGGTGCGAATGCGCCGGGATATGGCTGCCTGCGTTGAGCCGGGCCCAAAAACCCATGACCTGTTCGCCGCCGAGAACCTTGATCTCTCCGAAATCCGTCTTGTGAACCGGCAGGTCGGCGAGCTGATGAACAAGTGTGGTCAGGTTCTGGGGCATGTCGGTGTCTCCGGGGTTGGTTCAGGCGTTTTGGGTGGTCTCCGAAATCTGCCAGGCCAGGGTTTCCCCGGCATGAAACGGGACCAGAGTCGTCTCGCCGGCAGCGAGGGTCTCCGGGACCGTCGCAGGCGATCGTTCGAGTGTGATCTGCCCGTCGTTGAGCGGCAGGCCGTAGAAGTTCGGTCCGTGCTCGGCCGCAAAACCTTCCAGCTTGTCCAGCGCATCTTCGGCTTCGAAGGTGCGGGCATAGCTCTCGATGGCGTAGGGCGCGTTGAAGATACCTGCACAGCCGCATGCCGTTTCCTTGTCACCGAGGGGGTGCGGCGCGGAATCCGTACCCAGAAAGAATTTCGGTGAACCCGACGTGGCGGCTTTGCGCAGGGCCAATCGATGGGTTTCGCGCTTGGCGACAGGCAGGCAATAGAAATGCGGACGGATCCCGCCAACGAAGATGGCGTTACGGTTGAAGTCCAGATGATGGGGCGTAACCGTCGCGGCAAGAGTGTCGCCACCTGCTTCCACAAAGGCAACCGCATCCGCCGTGGTGATGTGTTCGAAAACGACTTTTAGCGCGGGGAAGTCCGAAATCAATCCGGTTAGCACTCGGTCAATGAACACCGCTTCCCGGTCGAAGATATCAATCTCCGGGTCGGTGACCTCACCATGAACGAGCAGCGGCATGCCGATACGTTCCATCGTTGCCAGAACCGTTCGGATATTTGCGATATCGGTTACGCCATGGCTGGAATTTGTCGTGGCATTGGCGGGGTAAAGCTTGCAGGCAGTGAAATTGCCGCTGGCATAGCCGCGCTCGATCTCTTCAGGGTCGGCATCATCGGTCAGATAGCAGGTCATCAGGGGGGTGAAATCCAGCGTCGGGTCCAGGGCTGCCATGATCCGGCCCCGATAGGATTCTGCCGCCGCGACGGTGGTCACCGGGGGAACCAGATTCGGCATGACGATGGCCCGGGCGAATTGCCGCGCAGTGTGGTTCACAACGGAATCAAGCATCGACCCGTCGCGCAAGTGAACGTGCCAGTCATCGGGCCGCCGGATGGTCAATCGGTCGAGCGCGTTTGTCGGCATGTACATACTCCTGAGCGTGGTGTGGGCTTTTCCGATATTGCCACCGAAGCGCGGGCGGAACCAGACCCGCGGGGTTCGGAAAGCGACCGTAGAAGGTTTTCGTTATCGCCGTTGTGGGTATAGTCGTGCCAACAACAAACAACAGTATTTATCTTGGGAGAAACACATCATGGTCAAGCTCGCGGAAGCAGACATTCTCACGAAGGAAGTTCTCGATTGGAAGGGGCTGCACCTGTTCCATTTCATGGGGTCTTCCTGTTCACAGAAAACCCGAATTTCCTTCGGTATGAAGGGCGTTGAGTGGGAGTCTCATCATGTGGACATCGGCAAGTTCGAGAACTTCACCGAGTGGTTCATGGGCATCAACCCGCGTGGCCTGATGCCGACCCTTGTGCATGACGGTGACGTCCATATCGAAAGCAACGACATCATCGAATATGTCGATGAAACCTTCGACGGACCGCGTCTTTATCCGACAGACCCTGACGAGCAGGCCTTCATGGAAGAATCCATGAAGCTGGAAGATGACCTGCATCTCTGTGTCCGGGCACTGACCTTCCGCTACCTGATGCCGGTCGAGATGATGAAGAAATCCGATGAGGCCGTTGATGTGATGGAAGCCGAAGGCGCCGAAACCGTCGGCGGCAAGGTCGATGGTCGGAAGGCCATTGAGGTCAAATTCTGGCGCGACATGAATGCCAATAACGGCATCACCGACGCGCAGATCATCGAAGCAGTGTCCGAGTTCAAGCCGGTTTTCGCCGATCTCGATGAACGTCTTGGTAAGCATGAGTATCTGCTGGCCAGCGGGTTCTCCGCCCTCGATATCGCCTGGTGGATTACGGTTTTCCGCGTCACCAAGCTGGGCTTTCCGACCGACCGCTATCCGAATTTGAATGCCTGGTATGAAAAGCTGCTCGCGCGCGAAGAGTTTGCTCGCGAAGTCGCACCGCCGCCCGAGATGCTAGAAATTTCCAAGGCCCACCAGGCGGCATGCGCGGCTGAGGGCAAGAGCATGCAGGACGTCATGGCGGCCAACGGTCTCTAGACACGCGGGCCTCTGTGTCGCGTGCTAGGCGATCAGCACATAGAGTGATGAGACGGTCAGCGTCGCCAGGGCGATGTTTCGGAACACCCGCTCGCTTGCGAGCGGGAACATCCTGGTGCCAATCGCGGTGCCAATGATGAAGGGCAGGAGCATCGCTGCGATGAGCCAGAGGATGTCCGTGCTGACCAGCCCCTTCAGTGTAAAGGTGGCAACCAGCCCGAACAGAATGATCGTGAAATAGGCGATCAGGTTCGCGCGGGTCTGTGCCGGGCTGTCATCGCTCGACATAAGGTAGAGAATGACAGGCGGGCCGGCGACGCCGGTGGCGCCGGCCAAAGAGCCTCCCACCAGTCCGACACACATGGACGGGATGGTTCCGCGCGGACCGCGATAACGCCAACCCGACCAGAGGATCAGTGCGACCACCAAAACGATGGCACCGATGGCGCGCCGCATATCGTCTGCAGGCACCGACACCAGAATGAACGTTCCTGCCGGCAGCAGGATCAGGGCTGGAATACTGAACGCCCAAACTGTCTTCCAGTGGGCGATCTTGATTGCCTTGGGTGTGAGCTGGACTGCTGGTGCGATTTCGACCAGCGCTGCGACGGGGACGCCGATGGTGGGCCCCCAGATCAAACTGAGCACCGGTGCATTGATAAGTGCTGAACCGAAACCCGAAAACCCACGAATCAACCCAGCCGCGAAGACAGCCAATGCTCCGAGGAGCAGCCGGATATCGAAATATTCGGGTGGGAACTGGAATTCAGATATCACGGGAATTTTGATTCAGGTGGGGACCGAACTGGAACTAGCTGACCTATTCCCCGAACTGAATACCGATCCCGGCCATGGCATCACGAGTGTCTTTGCCCCAGCGCTGTTCGATTTCCTCACCGGCGGCAGCGGCATGGATCACCTTGTCTTTGTTCTCGCCTTCGGGAGACTGGATCGCCACGAACAGACGCCCAAGATCATCACCGACATTTTTGAACTCGCGATAGACGCCAGCAGGGACCGAGATGAAGTCCATTGGCTCGAGACGAATGCTGTGCTCGCCTTCATCACCCCAGGTGATGTCGAAGCTGCCCTGAATACAGAAGAAGTTCTCGACTGTGGCCGTGTGTTTGTGCAGGCCGGAGGAATCTCCTGGCGGGCACTCGGCAATGGTCACCGTCAGACCCGAAGCGCCCTTGATAGGGGCGACTTTACTGCGACCTGCCCAGCCTTCGGGGCTCATGACGGGAAAAACCTTGTCAGAAGACATCATCTGCATGGCTTCAGGTGGAATGCCGTGGGCCGCGTTCATGGTGTCCTTGTAGGGCACCAGATCACTGAAGCGCGCCACGCGCTTTTGCATCTCGTCGGCTGTGGGTGTGGTCTTTGGGGCAGGGGCATTCATGGCATTATCTCCTGAGAAACATCTTGTCTTTATGGCTTAGTACTTCCAGCCGATCCAGTCACATAGTGCCCGGCCCATAACCAGTTCAAGGTCGTCCCCCTTCAGCCATGGCAATTCTTCGGTGAAGTGGGTGACAGACTGACGATAGGTGCAGGCCAGGCGGGTCAGGTCCGAGCCCCAGAACAAGCGGTGCGGGCCGAAGGCATCAAATACGCGCTGCAGCGGCTCATGGGTGTTGGGATAGGGATAATCCTGCGATGAGTATGCAGGCAGCGTGGTGGCCTTGACGGAGACATTGTCGAACTTGGCCATGTCGATCAGCTCGGGCAGAACGGCGAAAGCCACGTCATCGGCCGATTGACCGGGAAAGCCCAGATGGTCGACGGTCAGCTTCAGGTTCGGATAGGATTCGGCAATTCTGGGGACTTCGGAAATGAATCCCGACAGCATGAACATCACCGGAACACCGTGTTCCTCGGCGGCGCTCCACAGCCAGTCGAGTTTTCCCGATGTCAGCAATTCCTGTTCGTCGGGCTTACCGAAGGTAAAACGCACGCCAAGCATGCCGGGCTGGTCATTCCAATCGGCCAGCTGACTGGCTTCAGACGGATCGAATAGTGGAAACCGGCCCAGAATTGCGAGCCGGTCCGGATTGGCCTGTGCAGCGGCGATGGCCTGGGAATTATCATCCCCCATCCACATCGGCGGCACGATCACCGCGCGATCGATCCCGGCGTCGTCCATCTCAGCCAGCAATTCTTCCACCGTGTATTGCGGGACCTTCCGATGCCAGGGGTTGGCGCCCTCGGGCCGGAAACTCCAGAGATGAACCTGAGAATCAACGATCATCATGACGTTCCTCGTTCTTAGTCTTTGTCGCTGGGGTGCTGAAAGGTGTCGGGGCGTGGCAGCGCGACAATGTTCTCGGATTCGATCTTGGCGTAGTCGAGATAGCCAAGTCGCGCGATCAGTTCCATTTTGTGCACGTCGACGATGCCGTCGGTGATGATGTCATCGTCGATATGAATCCCGACGACCTGGCCCAACACCACATGGCTCTGGGAGTTTTTGCCTTTTGGCAGGTCGATCACTTCGATCAGCTTGCACTCCAGCGCGACAGGAGAGGCTTTCACCCGGGGCGGTGCAACGTTTTCGCAAGGCGCGCCTTCAATCCCGGCTTCCTTCATTTCGTCATAGCTTGCGGGCGCGGTGATCGCGGTGGCGATCATTTCTTCACGCAAACCCCAAGTGCACATATTGAAGACGAACTCACCGGTCTCAATCACATTGGTATAGGAATCTTTTTTCTCGCCGGAATTCGCCTTCACCGCGTTGGGGCAGTACATGACGCAAGGCGGGTCGCCGCTAAGCGCATTGAAAAAGCTGTAGGGCGCAAGATTGATCACGCCGTCTTTGCTGACGGTCGAAATCCAGCCAATCGGGCGCGGCACGACCAGCGCGTTGTAAACGGTGTGCTTGAAGGGCGGCGGCTTCATGCCGACTTCGAGAGGATTGAAAAACATCAGTTACGTCCTTTGGTCAGTCTTTTTCCATGGGAAGGGATTCATCCTTGCCCCATTCCTGCATTGAGGCGTCGTACAGCGCCACGTTTTCATATCCGAGAGCCTTTTGGGCGAAGAAGCCGAGTGTGGCTGAAATGCCGCCACCGCAATAATTCACAATCTTTTTGTCGGGTGTGGCGCCCGCGCTTTCGAAAAGGCTGCGCAGTGTCGCGGCATCCGAAAACACGCCGGTGGTCATATCGCAAACCTGTGCATAGGGCGCGTTTACGCTGTTGGTGATGCGTCCGGCCCGACCGAATGTCATCCCGCCGCTGCCGGTGAATTGTTCGGCGGAAAGTGCGTTGACGACGGCAACATCAGGTTTGTCGAGTACGGCGAGGACATCTTCCTTGCCGAAGGCCACTTCGGGGCGCGGATTTGCCGTGAAAGTGACTGGCTCAAATTGCACCGGGTCTGTGGATACCGGGTAGCCGCCCGTGACCCAAGAGTTGTAGCCACCATCGAGCACCATGGCGTCAAACCCCATGGCGTAGAACGACCACCACGCGCGCGTAGACCAAAAAGGCTGGGTTCGGCTGTAAAGCACAAGGCGCTTGTCGTTGCTGATCCCAAGCGCGCCGACGCGGCGCGCAAAATCATCGGGGGCAGGGAGCGTAAACCGGAATTCATGGGGGGTAACGGACAGGTCGTCCTGGCAGTTCAGGTAGCCTGCGCCGGGAATGTGTCCGGCTTCCCATCCGGCTTTGTCACCTTCCACGCGATATTCCAGTTCGGGATCCGGGACAAGCACGGTCGTGGTGTCGAATACAAGTAGGTCTGGATCGTCGAGATTGGCGGCGAGCCAGTTGCTGTCGACCAAAAGGCCTGGATCCAGTTTGTTATCGGTCATTGCTAATCTCCCCCATCCACTATCTTACAGTGCTTGCATGAAGGTGCACGCATCAGTCGCGCATATGCTCACGATGTAATACATTCGAGAAAACATGCCCGCCCATGCAAGGGTGGGGGACAACATTGATTTATGGGGGAGCTATGTCGGGTCGTTTGGCAGACAAGGTTTTTGCAATAACGGGCGCTGAGTCCGGCCTGGGCCGGGCGATGGCGTTGCGCGCTGCGAGCGAAGGCGCGAAGGTCGCCGTAGCCGGGCTGGACGCAAAAGGGCTTGATGAAACCGTGGCCTCAATGTCCAACTTCGAGGGAACCGGCATTGCGATCCCGACCGATGTGACCCAACCAGAGCAGATCACGGCATTGGTGGATGGCACGGTTGGCGAGTTTGGCCGTCTGGACGGCGCCATCGCAAATGCGGGCGCTTTCAATGAGTGGACGAACTTTCAGGATTGGGACCTCGCCGACTGGAATCGGGTGCTGGCGGTCAATCTGACCGGTGTTTTTCTGACACTTCAGGCTGCCGCAAAAGTCTTGCTGGCACAGGGTGAAGGCGGTTCACTTCTGGCGACGGGCTCATCGACAGCGATCCGCCCGGCCCCAAATCTTTTGCCGTATATGTCGAGCAAAGGCGGCGTCCACCAGATGATGCGGGCGCTGGCTGTCGAGCTTGCACCCCATAAAATCCGGGTTAACACCATCGTTCCTGGCATGGCGCGGACGCCCCCGGTCGAGAATGTCGACGGCTATATTGATGCCGGACTGAAGGCCATTCCGATGGGCGAAATTGTTGAACCTGAAGAAATTGCAGCACTGGTTGCCTTCGCGCTCTCTGACGAGGCGCCGCATATGACAGGTACTCTGCTGAAAGTTGATGCAGGCCGAACCTCGGCCTAGCAATTCTGAATTTAATCGAAAGGAAGTTCTATGGACGTCAAAGGCATTGTGATTGAGAAGACCGGGGGTCCGTCGGTCATGAAATGGAAAACCGTTAACGTGCCCAAGCCGAAGAAAGGGCAGGTCACGGTTCGTCACACAGCCGTCGGCTTCAATTTTATTGATATAAACCACCGTACCGGTCGTTATCCGTTGGAACTGCCGACAGGGATTGGCTCGGAAGCAGCTGGCGTCATCGAGGCCATCGGTGCCGGCGTAAAGGACCTCAAGGTTGGCCAGCGTGTGGTCTATATCGGTGCTGTTGGCACCTATGCAGAGGCTCAGAACGTTCCCGCTGGCATCTGTGTGCCGATTCCGCGTGACATCACAGATGAGATTGCCGCCGCCACCCATCTCAAGGGTATGACGGTTGAAATGCTCGTCGAGCGCGTCGGCAAAGTGAAAAAGGGCGATATTGTCATGATGCATTCGGCATCCGGCGGCGTTGGCCTGTTGCTGTGTCAGTGGGCCAAGGCCCGCGGTGCGACTGTCATCGGCACGGCGTCTTCTGCGTCGAAGTGCAAGGAAATCCTGAAAGCAGGCGCCAAGTACGCCATCGATACGTCGAAAAAGGATGTGGTCAAGGAAGTCGCCAAGATCACCAAGGGGGCGGGGGTCGACACGATCTTTGATCCGGTCGGCAAGGACACTTATGAGATCTCGCTGGGCTGTCTGAAGGACCGTGGCCTGCTGGCCAGCTTTGGTGGGGCTTCCGGGCCGGTACCGCTGGTTGATCTGAATGAGTTCCGCTACATGGCGCGGGCTTGGACCCTGACCCGGGCCTCCCTGTTCAATTGGACAGCCAATCGTGATGATCTGTTGCACAGTTCCAAGCGTGTGTTTTCGATGATCCGGTCCAAAAAGGTGAAGGTGAAGATCAATCAGCGTTATCCGTTGAAAGATGCGCCGAAGCTGCACAAGGACATTGAATCCCGCAAATTGACCGGGATCAGCATGCTGGTTCCCTAGGTCGGGACAACAAGCTTCAGAACGACGGGTGGAGACGTAAACAATGCGTGTAATCGATTTTTTCGACCGTGGGGTACTGCTCCACCCGGATCGTGCCTTCATGATCGCCGAGGATGGCGCGACAACAACCCATCGCGAGGCCCAGGACCGTTCGCACCGGACCGCACTTGCGATGAACGCCGCGGGGTTCGACTACGCCAAACACGCCGCGATCTACAGTCCAAACCACCCCGGCGCGTTTGATGCATTGTTGGGTCTGTATCGTGCTGGTGGGGTCTGGGTGCCGATCAATGCCCGCAACGCGATCGCCGAAAACGCGTATATTCTTAACAACAATGACGCAGAGTTTCTGTTTTATCACAGTGACTTTGAAGATAATATTAAAGTTCTTCGGGAGGAGTGCCCGGGGATCAAAAACTATGTTTGTCTGGACCGATCGGGAATTGATGCGCCGTCATATGCAGACTTCATCGATGGCCATGAAGGGGTGGCGCCTGACTTCCCCGACAATCCTGACGACATCTGCGGAATTTTCCCATCCGGCGGCACCACGGGCCGGCCGAAGGGGATTTTGTGGACCAATCAGACCTTCGAAACCATGGTCGGGGCGATGGCTGTGCATATGCCGCCAAAGAAGCCGCCGGTGCATTTATGTGCCGCGCCCATGACGCATGCAGCAGGTGTGACGGCAATGTCCCTGATGGGGCTGGGCGCCACCAATATCATCATGAACGGGGTGCAACTCCCCGAGGTTATGGAGAACATCGAAAAATACGGCGTTACCAACCTGTTTCTGCCCCCCACCGCGATCTACGTGATGCTCGCCCACCCCGAGGTGCGCAATTACGACTATTCCTCGCTGGACTATTTTCTCTATGCGGCAGCTCCCATGTCCGTCGACAAGCTGAAAGAGGCAATTGATGTGTTTGGACCGGTTATGGCCCAGAGCTACGGCCAGGCCGAAGCGCCCATGATTTGTACCTATATGTCCCCCGAACAGCATATCGAGGCACTCACGACCAATAAGGCGCATCGGCTTGCGAGCTGCGGACAGCCCTGTCTGCTGACGCCGGTCGAGATCATGGATGATGAGGAAAACATCCTGCCGGTTGGGGAGCGGGGTGAGATTGTCGTCCGCGGAACCCTGGTGATGGCGGGGTACTACAAGAACAAGGACGCCACAGATGAGGTCTCAGCCTCCAATGGGTGGCACCGCACCGGCGATATCGGCGTGAAAGACGAAGATGGCTTCATCTATATCGTCGATCGCAAGAAGGACATGATCATTTCTGGTGGTTTTAACGTCTATCCCTCCGAGATTGAGCAGGTCGTCTGGGGGCATGACGCGGTGCAGGATTGTGCCGTTGTCGGTGTCCCCGATGAGAAATGGGGCGAGGCGGTGAAGGCTGTGATCGAACTGAAGCCTGGCAAGACTGTAAGTGCGGAAGAGATCATCGCCCTGTGCAAGAACGAGATCGGCAGCGTGAAAGCTCCAAAATCCGTTGAGTTCTGGGACGAGCTGCCCCGTTCCCCAGTTGGCAAAGTCCGCAAGAAGGACATACGTGACACGTTCTGGGTTGGACAGGACCGACAGGTATGATCGTTCCCCTCCCATGAGCCAAAAGATCGCGATCCTGGGTCTCGGACAGATGGGGGGCACTGCAGCGCGGATGCTCGCTGCACAGGGTCACAAACTTTCTGCTGTGGATCGCCCCAGCGCCCAGTGGTTACGGGATATCGGTGGGAAGCTTGTCACTGATGCAAAAACCCTCTGTGCAAACGCTGATATCGTCATTTTGTTGCTCGCGCGCGAGGAAGATGTGGAAGCCGCCGTTTTCGGTCCCGGCGGGCTGGCCGAAGGCGGCCGGGACGGGCTGATTGTCGCTGATATGGGCACCTTTGGCGTGGCCTTGAAGGAACGCATTCGCGATGCCCTCGCGCCGTCGGGCACGATCATGCTGGATACCCCGATCAGCGGTACGCCAGAAGCCATTGAGGCCGGGCGGGCGGTCATCATGCTGAGCGGTGACGAGACTGCATGCGAGGACGTGCGTCCGGTGTTGGAAGTATTGGCGCCGAAGTGCCCCTATGTGGGGCCATTTGGCCATGGGATGAAGCTCAAATTTGTCCTCAACGCCATGGTCACCAACCATGTGCTGGTCACCGCTGAAGCGCTCAATATGGGCATTGCATCAGGTCTCGACCCGGAGCAGATCATCGAGGCGGTCTCGTCCAGTGTCGCCACATCCACCCAGTTCGAATTGCGCGCGCCAGTGATGGCGGCGCGGCAATGGCAACCGGCCCCTGCGCCGGCCCGGCTGGTGGAAAAGGATACGCGCTATATCGTTGAACACGCCGAAGCGCTGGGTGTGGCGGCGCCCGTGGCACGTCTCACCCGGGACTATTACGCAAAGGTGGCTGAGATGGGGCTCCTCGAAGCGGAGCTTTCGATCATTTATGAGGCGCTGGAAAGCGACAACGAGCCGAAAAACTAGTCTGCCTCGGCACGGATGTGTTTAATCGTGCGCAGGAATGAGAAGACGCTGGTAAGCGCCAGAACGCCGATCCCGGCATAGGCGACTTCATAGGACACTGTCGCCACAATTGCTCCGAATACCGCAGGGCCAATCACCACAGCGCCAAAGATAATAAAACCGATGGCGCCGGTTGTGCGACTGACTTCGCCACCCGGTGCACGACGGGCGGCCTCTGCCAGATAGACACCGTTCCACCCGGCAGCACCTGCACCGAACAGGACGCCGACGCCATAGATCACAGCCAATGGCCAGGAAGAGGTCAGGGACGCGGTCAGAAAGGCCGCTGCTGAAGCCAACATAGCGAGCATCAACAAGGTGACCAAGGGGGTGGTCCAGCGCGATGCAATCGCACCGAAAATGATGCGGCCCGTGCCGCCGCTTGCCTGAGCAACTGCCAGAATTGCACCAGCCGTGATAACCGACAGGCCAATATCTTCCTGCAGGTACAGCACGATGAATGTCGTCAACGCGTATTGTGCAATGACCAAGGGAACGCAGCCCGCAAGCATCCAGCGAAGAATTGGGCTTTTGAGCAGCAGCCGCAGCGGCCCGATGAGCTCCAGGCGAAGCTGAATGGCCGGGTCGGCAAAGCGGGCATAGCCGCGAATCCAGATTTCTGTGATGACGGCGGTCGCCAGGCATGCGCCGGCAACGACCATGATGGCGACGTGCCAGTCCCACATAATCGTCAGGGGTGGTCCCACGAACCCGGCCAGCACCCCGCCCAAGGGGACGCCGGTCTGTTTGATCGAGAACACCAGCGGTTGCAGATGTCGCGGCGTGACGCGCGAAAGAATATGTGAACTTGCTGGTGTGGTCGGACCCAGCGCGGCGCCGATAAGCACACTTCCGATGGCGACAAGCCAAAGATTTCCGGTCGCAATGCAGATACTGCCTGCGGCGCAGAGCAAAACCATGATCTGGGAAGCGCGCATCGGGTTGTAGCGCGCGACAAGTCCAGCCGACATCATGGAGCTGAATGTTGCGGCAGTGAACAGAATCGTCGGCTGCATCCCGATCCAGGCAGGATCGAGGCCCATGTCCGGTAATGCCTGTTTGGCGAGGACGGGGGGCGCGAACACCGCCCAGGAGATCATTATCTGGATCAGTGTCAACAGGATGGTCGGGCCGATATACCCGCCACCGTCACGCGCAGAGGACGGGGTCAGCTTAGTAGTCCGGCATGGAGTAGAGCAGGACACCTGCCTTGGCACCGATCCGTTCGGCCTCCTCAGCAGCGGGTTTTGAAGGATCCCATGGTTTGGCGTCGTAGCGCATACCGCTGATGTCGTTTGTAACATCAGACATCAGCCAGACGATGGGCGCTTTCATCAGATCCGCTTCAATCAGAACCGGATTCTCAAGAGTCTCATCGCGCTTCTTCATCTCGTCCGACATACCCGGTGTTGCTGCGCCGGCACCCGGGTTGAGGATATTCACTGTGACGCCTGTGCCACCGAGATCCTTGTTCCAGATTTCCGTCGCAACTTCGAGAGCTGCTTTGGAGGGGCCGTAAGGGGAAGAACCCTGCTTGGTCATGGTGCGATACATGGTTGTCACATTGACGATGCGCCCCCAGCCCTGATCCACCATCAATGGTGCGATGCGCCGCGCAAGTTTGTCGGCGCCCACAAAATTGGCGTTGATGACGTTCTGGATAACCTCGTCACTGGCTTCCCAGAATTTTGGCATTTCGCCGGTGGCCCGCCATGCTTCGGTCTTGTGTCCGTCGGGCCAGATATAGGTGAAAGTCAGGCCCGCATTGTTGACGAGACCATGGATGGGGCCAAAGGCATTGAGTGCTTCTTTGACGATGCGATCACAATCCTCGGGTTTGGTGATATCGGCCGTCACGCAATGCAGCTTGCCGGAATGTCCGGCGCAAGCGGCTTCGAGTTCGGCAAAGTCGTCGGCAATGTGGGCTGCTGCCACCACATTGGCGCCGGCCTCCGTGAGGGCTTCGGTCATGGCGCGACCAAGGCCGCGTCCGGCCCCGGTCATGATCACATTTCGTCCGTTCAGATCGTACTCCGCCATTTGTTCCCCACATCTTGTTCGTTGGACTGAATTTTGCGGAATTTATGGGGTGAAGACACGACACGCAACTTTGGATGAGAGCTTGTCTTAGAGGCTGAATAATTTTCGTATGCGATAACTTGTTCGAAAACGGAATGAATCTTGGTGTTTTCAGTCAAAGGATACTTGTCATGTTGATGATTTCGCTGTTATGAATCGAGTGCTCACGAAAACGTGAGTCATCGGGAGACAATGATTTCCCGTCGGGTGCGCAAGACATCCGGAAGAAGAACTTGAAAACGCCTTGTGCTGCTTCCTGAGGAGGAACGGCACTAAACACTATGTTTTTCAAATCTGACATTTTGCTTTCCGACAGGTCTGGAGAACGCATTTAAGGGAGGGGCATTTATGACCCGAATTCTCGCAAATCGCGTACGCGTTTGGCTGCTTGGCGGCTTGATGGCGGCTGCGTTTGTGTTCTCGGCGCCACTGGCGACGACAGCAGAAGCGCAGAGCAAAGATCCGATCAAAGTCGGCTTTAGCATGGCTCTCAGTGGTGCACTCGCCGGTGGTGGGCAGCAGTCATTGGTTGCGATCCAGCTCTGGGCCGAAGACATGAACAAGAAGGGGGGCCTGCTTGGCCGTCCGGTTGAGTTGGTCTTCTATGATGACCAGACAAACCCGAAAAATGTTCCCGGCATCTATTCCAAGCTGCTCGACATCGACAAGGTTGACCTGATTGTCAGCGGTTACGGCACCAACTTGATTGCACCGGCCATGCCGATCGCAATTGAGCGTGAAATGACATTCATGGGTCTGTTCGGCATGAACGCCAATGCAAAGTGGGAATATGAGAAGTACTTCTCAATCCTGCCCGCTGGTCCTGATCCCGCTGTCGGCTTCTCCGAAGTCTGGTTCCAGGCGGTTCAGAAGAAGTTCCAGCCAAAGACCATTGCCGTGATCGCGGCAGATGCCGAGTTTGCACAGAACCTCAAGGAAGGTGCTGTTCGCAACGCGAAAGCCTTCGGCATGGAGATCGTCTACGAGGAAAACTACAACCCGAAGACACCTGACTTCACACCGATTCTTCGTGCGGCAAACGCCAAGAAGCCGGATGCGATCTACATCGCCTCCTATCCGAACGGTTCGGCTGGTCTGGTGCGCGCTTTAGCCGAAGTTGGTACCGATGCGAAAGCTGTCGGTGGTGGCATGGTGGGACTGCAGTTTGCCGGAATCATGGCGGGTCTTGGTCCGATGCTCAACGGCATCGCGAACTACGACTTCTTCGTGCCGGAGCCCACGATGAACCTGTATCCGGGTGCGAGTGATCTGATTGATCGCTACCAGGCGAAGGTCAAGGCGGAGAACCTGAAGGTTGATGCGCTTGGCTACTATCTGGTGCCATGGGCCTATGCCAATGTGGATATTCTCGGTCAGGCCGTCCAAGCGGTCGGTTCGCTCGATCAGGATGCGATCGCTGATTACATCCGTGACAACGAGTTCACGTCCGTGGTTGGCAAGGTCAAGTTCGGCAAGAACGGTGAATGGGATCGTCCCCGTACGCTGGTTGTCCAGTATCAGGACATTACCAACAATGATCTGAGCCAGTTTTCCAAGGCAGGCACGCGTAAAATTATGCTGCCAGCAGACATCTCGACCGGTGAATTGCAGCCGTTCAACGATCTGCGCAAATAAGACATAGGAGCAGGGCAGTGCGATCTATGTGGTCGTGCTGCCCTGTCTTTTCTTCTTCCAACCGGCGCCCGTTGGGGGCTGCGGAGTCCGGCCATGGCTATCTTTATTGATCTTCTGCTGAATGCACTTGTGATCGGCATCCTGCTTGGCGGTTTCTACGCCGCGTTGTCGATCGGTCTTTCGATCACCTTCGGTCTGCTTGATGTGGTGAATATCGCCCATCCGACCTTGCTGATCCTCGGGGCATTCATCGCATTTTTCCTGAATTCAACCTGGGGAATCGATCCGGTCCTGGCAGGGCTGATTGCGACCCCTTTGTTCTTCGCAATCGGATGGGTGATCTATCAGATCTATTACAACGCCTTTGAGAAATCCGGTGCGGAGTCACTTCGTGGCCTGGCATTTTTCTTTGGATTGCTGTTCATCATCGAGGTTGGCCTGATTATTCAGTTCGGTGTTGATCATCGTCTGGTCGAAGCCTGGTACATCGGTGAATCCGCCAACATTGTGATTGGTTCAGAGATTGATGTTGCGATCCCGTATCGGCTTCTTGTCGCTTTCGTTGTTGCTGTGGCTGCAACCCTTGCCATTCAGGTTTACCTGACGCGGACCTTCTTTGGGCGTGCGGTACGTGCTGTTGCGCAAGACATGATGGCCTTGCGCCTCATGGGCGTGGATCCGATCAAGGTGAAGCGCATTGCCTTTGCGATGGGTGTCGCGACTGCGGGTATTGGTGGCGCTCTGATGATCATCGTACTGCCAATCGAACCGTCAGTCGGACGTCTCTATATCGGCAATGTCTTTGCCATTGTGGTGCTCGGCGGGTTGGGGTCGATCAGCGGTACGCTGCTGGCTGCGATCATCATCGGCATTGCAGAAAGTATCGTGGCGACATTTTTCGGACCATCCTGGTCACCGGCGGTGTCCTTCGGAATTCTGCTGGCGGTTCTCGCGTTGAGGCCTGAAGGCTTGTTTGGCAAGACGGCGGGGGCGCACTGATGAAGTACCTTTTTGAGATCGTCTGCGTTCTGCTGATCATCGGGATTTTCGTCCTGACGCAGGTCGTGGGCAACCAGTTCTACTTCTTCATCGGGTTCGTCATCCTCCAATATATGGTTCTGGCGACAGCGTGGAACATCCTTGGCGGCTATGGCGGTTACGTGAACTTTGGCAGCGCCGGGTTTCTGGCAACGGGCGCATACACATCCGTCGCGTTGATCAATTTTCTCGATATTGGTTTGGTTGAGCAGATCATTGCCGGTGGCGCGATCGCCGGATTGCTTGGATTTGTGACCGGGTATCTGACCTT
>Ga0115567_10001358_pt1 | contig 24600 bp, 22 predicted proteins | sample COGITO_mtgs_1204_2_FD_88679 | JGI IMG/M metagenome (GOLD analysis project Ga0115567, IMG submission 88679) | Pelagic marine microbial communities from North Sea - COGITO_mtgs_120412 | ecosystem: Environmental > Aquatic > Marine > Epipelagic | place: Germany:Helgoland, sampling site Kabeltonne... | reverse complement strand
CGGCTTAGCTGCCGCGAATGAAGACGAGATAGTCGATGATCTTTTCCTGATCCTCGGGCGTAACGTGCGCGCCGAAGGTGTTGACCATCTTGTGCACGGTGTCTGTCCACTGCGCGCGCGTGAAGTTCGGCTGGTTCGTGATCAGGCGCGGCGAATGACAGGTCACGCAGTTGATCTGCACCGCCTCCAGCCCCCGGCCCGGTGGCAGGATCGGTTGCAGATGCGGCAATTCGATCGTCTTGGCCTGCACATAAGGGGCGGGCAGGGGGGCATCAGCCGTTCCGGCCGGCACGCCGTCCTGCGCCGCCGCCAGGTCAGATCGCCCGCTATCGACGCCGTAGAAAGCGAAGAAGACGGCGACGATCAGCAGGGGAACGACAATCAGAATCGCCGGGCCGTCCAGCCGCCGCCGCGTCTCGTCATGATCGCGATTGGCGTTCTGGGGATCTTTCGGCGCGGGATGCGGTTTGCTCACGTCTTCTGCTCCGTGGTGCCGACGGTGATTTCGACCGTCTCGATCACGTTGCGCATATATCCGCCGCGGTTCCATTTCGGGACGTCGGGCTGGGTCTCGCCTTCGTTGCTGGTGGCGCGCACCTTCAGGCGATGGGTGCCGGGGGCGGGCGGTGTCCACGTCGCATGCCAGCGCCGGAAGGCATAATCGCCCAAGTCATCGGCCAGCACCGTGTCGGACCAGGTGGAGCCGTCGTCGGCCGACACTTCGACCTTTGCGATGCCGGACCCACGGTCGAAGGCGATTCCTTCCAATGCGATTTGGACGCCTTCGTCAAACTGCGTCTCGTCGGTCTTTTCGCTGGGATGGACCCAGAACGACCGGGTGTTGAACCGGTTGATCGGGATCGTGTTCTTGGCCAGATCGTTCGGCAGTTCGGACGCATTGGCGTTGTCGGGGATGTGATACGCCTTGGCCATCCAGAACCCTTCGAACGGCGTCTCGACGACGTTGATCTCGGCCACCGACTTGACCCAGTAGGTCGCGTACCAGCCCGGCACGACAAGCCGCAGCGGAAAGCCGTTCAGCAGGGGAATCTGGGCGCCATTCATCTCATAGGCCAAGATGACCTCGGGCTGCATCGCGTGGTCGATATCAAGCGACTTGACGAAATCGGGCGTCGCGGGCAGCGGCCCGGTGTCCAGCCCGTTGATCGTAATCTGAACGGCGCCCGGCCTTACGCCCGCGCGCTTCAGCACCTCCGACATGCGCACGCCCTTCCAGCGTACATTGCCCATGGCACCATCGCCCCATTGCCCGCCACCGACACGTGGCGCGAAGGACTGCCGCGAATTGCCCGAACATTGCAGCACGGCGACGAATTCCGTTGACGGCATGGCCTGCAGGTCTTCGATGCTCAGCGACAGGGGCGTGCGACCTGTCCGCGGGCGCTTAACCGCCACGTGGCCAGATCGACATGCGTCGGGATCGGTTGCAGGTGCCAGCGCACGAACTGGGCATCGTTCGGTGTCATGTCCTCGCGGAAAAATGCCAGGGTGTTTCGAGATCGGGCGCGCGGTCGTTGATCATGCGCAACGCCGTCTTTTCGGGAAACCGTGCCACGGGATCATCATAGGGCGGTCCGGCGAACCCACGTCCCGCCGAGACAGCACCGGCACCGAACGCCGCTGCCGACGCCAGAAGCCGCCGGCGCGATATGCGCGCCCCGGCAGTGGGGCGAAATTGTGTCAAGGGCAACCTCCGTCAACGATCTTCGGGATAGAGACGTCCAACGCGTCCAGATAATTCCAGCCAAACCTAGCGATTGGGCCCGGTCCAAATCCAATCGATTTTACCGATGACGTTTTGGGTCCTCATAACTCATTATAAAAACAAACGGTTGTGTAGAGCGCTCTTGCTGAGAGGAAAGTTTCAGGCACCGGGCATAGAGCGTTGCGATCCTCCCGCCAGTCCTTGAGCCTCGCAGTCATGTTCTCGATCTTGTGCGGTGCTTTGTCGCGGGACGTGTCGTGAGTGAGCTGGATTCCGTTTGGAGCGGACACTCGGGCATAACCATGGAGGCTTAGCGATAGCCCTGAGCACGGGCTTACGTCTGACTGTGAAATCATCACCGACGGCGGTCGGAGACGCCGCTGATCATCGTCCGGGAAGCTGCAGATTGTGGAGGAGACGCTGGACGAGACCGCCAGCATCTCGGTCGTTGCGCGCCGTAATGGCCTGGCACCGAACCTGCTGTATCGTTGGCGGCGTCTGATGCTTGAGGCGGGCGCAGTGGCCGTGTCCGGAGACGATGACGTGACATTTAATCGCGCTGTCCGGCAGCTCGGGCGACGCCGCGATCGTGCTGTTGATCACATTGCTCGTGAAGTGATCGCGTTCGAAGATGATCGGCGCGGTGCCGGGCTTGGCGCTGTGGCTGACCCTGAACATGGCGGTTCCGCCGGGGAACAGCGCGCGGGTGCGCGGGGAGGATCGGCCTTTGGCGATGCACTCTTCGATGTTGCCAGACCGCCGCGTTTTCCGCGCGCTGCGGCCCGCGTTTGAGCTGCATGTCAGATATCCTTGAGCAGCCGCAGCGCGTCATAGATGGCTGCATGGGTGCTCCGCGCCGAGACCGCATCGCCGATACGGAAAAGCTGGAATGCGCCGCCGGGATTGCGCGTCAGGGCTTGCGGGCGCCCCTCGATCAGGGCGTCCTGATCGACGGCACCGCCGTTCGACGATTGCGCGCGCAGCTCGAAATAAAGATCGTCCAGCGGCAGCGTGCCATAGTTGACGACCACCTGATCGTACTCGGCCTGCTCCTTCAGGTCGCTGTAGTCCGTGCCGATCGTCGCGGTCAGCTTGTTGCCGTTGCGGGCCACGCCCAGAAGGCGCCGGGTCACGGTGAAGGTCACGCCCTTGCCCTGAAGACTGCGCATGTAGGGAACGAGGTTCATCGCCATGATCTCGGGCGAAAATGTGCGGTCGGGGGTCATCACCTCGACACTCGCTCCGGCGCCGAGCGCCATCTCGGCGGCTTGCAGCGCCGGGTGATCGCCTGCCTCGTCGTAGATCAGGATGCTCTCGGCCGGTTTCACATCGCCCGAAATGATGTCCCATGCAGAAACGACATGCGGCTCGTCCGTGCCTTTCTCGAACAGCTCGGTATTGGGCAGGCCGCCGGTGGCGATGATCACAACATCGGGGTTCAGCGCGGTGACGTCACCGGCCTCGGCGAAGGTGCTGAAGTGAAAAGTCACGTCGCGCGCGGCGCATTGCGCCATGCGCCAGTCGATGATGCCGATCATTTCGCGGCGCCGCGCGCTGCGGGCCGTGAGGCGGATCTGGCCGCCGGGGTCTGCTGCGGCCTCGAACACGGTCACGTCATGGCCGCGCTCGGCGGCGACGCGCGCCGCCTCAAGCCCGGCGGGGCCGGCGCCGACGATCACCACCTTCCGGCGCGCTTCGGCCCTCGGGATGTCATGCGGCATCGTCAACTCGCGGCCCGTGGCGGCGTTGTGGATGCACAAGGCATCCCCGGCCTGATAGATCCGGTCGAGGCAGAAGGTCGCGCCGACGCAGGGGCGGATGTCGTCCTCGCGCCCTTCGATGATCTTGCGCACGATATGCGGATCGGCCATATGCGCGCGGGTCATGCCGACCATGTCCAGCAGGCCGTCCGCCACCGCGTGCCGCGCGGTCGCTACGTCGGGGATACGCGCGGCGTGAAAGGTAGGCATGCCGGTTGCGCGGCGGACTTCGCCGGCGAAATCGAGATGCGGCGCGCTGGCCATGCCCTGCACCGGGATCACGTCGGTCATGGCGGGATCGGTGTGGATGCGGCCCCGGATGACATTGAGAAAGTCCACAAGTCCGGACACGGCAAGGCGTTTCGAGATCTCGATACCTTCGGCGGCGTCGATGCCGCCCGTCTGCACCTCGTCCGCCGTATACCGGATGCCGACGATGAAATCCGCGCCCACCCGCTTGCGGATCGCGGCCAGCACGTCCATCGGAAAGCGCAGGCGATTCTCCAGCGTATCCGCGCCATATGGTCCGGTCAGATCGTTCGTCAGGGGCGACCAGAGCTGGTCGAGCAGGTGGCCGTAGGCCTGAATCTCGATCCCGTCCATGCCGCCGGCCTTCATCCGCTCGGCGGCATCGGCGAAATCAGTGATGATCCGCTCGATGTCCCAATCCTCAAGCAGCTTGGGAAAGGCGCGGTGCGCCGGCTCGCGGTGTCTGGTCGACGACACGGATGGTAGCCAGTCGCCCTTGTTCCAGCCAGTGCGCCGGCCCAGATGCGTCAGCTGGATCATCACCGCGCAGCCATGCGCGTGGCACCCATCGGTCAGAGCGCGGATCCAGGGCACGACCTCGTCCTTATAGGCCAGCACGTTGTTGAAGACGGGCGGGCTGTCCTTGGACACGGCGGCCGATCCGGCCGTCATGGCCAGCGCGACGCCAGCCTTGGCGCGCTCGGCGTGATAGGCGGCATAGCGCTCTTTCGGCATGCCGTCCTCGGGGTAGGCCGGTTCATGGCTGGTGGTCATGATGCGGTTCTTCAGCGTCAGGTGTTTCAGCTGATAGGGCTGCAAAAGGGGGTCTTTGGTCATGTCATGTCCTCGATGCCCGGCGCGCGCTTGGCTGGCCTGACGCAACTGTCCAGATCGTTGACACCTCTGTCAAGATTGCTGCTATATAGGGCGATGACGATGTCCGACATATCGGCCCCCGGCGACACTGCGGACGCATGGCTGCGTGCCGCTTATGATGCGCTGACCGACGGCGGCGTCGACGCGGTCAAGATCATGGCGCTCGCAAAAACTGTGGGCGTGACGCGGAGCGGCTTCTACTGGCACTTCAAGGATCGCGGCGCGCTGCTGGAGGCGATGATCGCCCGTTGGGAGCGCACGAACACCGGCAATCTGGTGGCCCGCTGCGACGCATACGCCGAGACAATCTGCGAGGCGGTGCTGAACCTCGTCGATTGCTGGCTGGACGATGCGCTGTTCGACGGGCGGCTGGATCTGGCCATCCGCAACTGGGCAAGGACGGACCCGGCGCTGGCTGCAAGGCTGAACCGCGCAGACGCGCAGAGGCAGGCGGCCATCGAGGCCATGTTCCGGCGCTTTGGCTATGCTCGGGAGGATGCAGAGATCCGCACATTGACGATGATCTACACGCAGATCGGCTACATCTCGATGAACGTCGCGGAGGACCGCACAACGCGGCTCTCGCGGATGCGCGGATATCTTGAGGTGTTTACCGGCTGCACACCGACCGCGTCCGAACTGGACCGTTTCATGGCCCGCCATGATGCGTCTGGGCCAGGCCCTGCGAGATGATCGGCGGCTGCGCGCGGGTGCGACCTTCAGGGGATCCGGCACGCACCTGATGTCAAACGCGCGCTCAGGTTTCGCGGCGGGAGGTCAAAGCCGAAAGACGGTCCCGGTCTGTAGCGGCCCTTGGTGCTGCACGGCGCCCCGGGTCGCCAGATCGATCAGATGGGCCAGCACATTGCGGGCGGCGGCAGGCATGAGGGCCGCAGGCGTTTCGGTATAGATCCGGGCGGCCAGCGACTTGGCGCTGCCCGGCTCCAGGGCCAGTTGCGCCAGAATGGCCGCCTCGCGCGACGCGCGGTGCGCGATCAGCCAGTCGAGCCGTGCCTCCGGCGCATCGACCGGCGCGCCGTGGCCGGGGTGCAGGACCGAAGCGTTCAAGCCCTTTAGCTTGCGGCAGGATTTGGTGAATTCGGCCGCGTCTCCGTCGGGCGGCGACACCAGCGAACTGGCCCAGCCCATCACGAGATCGCCGGTGAAGATCATGCCACCGGAGGCAAAGCACATATGGTTGCCGAAATGCCCCGGCGTCCAGATTGCGCGGATCCGCCAGCCACCTGCTTCTATCACCTCACCGTCGCGCAGGCACCTGTCCGGGATAAAATCCGCATCGACGCCTTCGCCGCCGCCCGTCATGCCGCCGCGCGCCAGCATCTGCATGACCGCGCTGCGGCCCGACCGGGCATCGCCATAGGCCAGCACGGGGGCGCCGGTGGCGGCGGACAGGCGCCTTGCCAGCGGCGAATGATCGCGGTGTGCATGGGTGACCAGTATATGACGGATGCGCTGCCCGGGCTCCACGGCCTCAAGGATCGCAGCCAGATGCGCCGCATCGTCGGGCCCCGGATCGATCACCGCCAGATCGGTTTCGCCCAGCAGATAGGTGTTGGTCCCCCGATGCGTCATCACAGACGGGTTCGGCGCAAGGATGCGCTGCACGCCATCACCCAGCGGAAGCACCGCGCCGGGCACTGGATCGAACTTATCACTTTCTGGCACGTGTCTGACCGCTTATCAGGAAGGGCAGAACTGAGGCTAAACGCCCGCCGGCGCCGCGTCCAGCCTGCCGAGCCTTGCGCGCCCCATAGCGCCAAGGTAGCGTCACGCGATATGTTCCGTTGGCTCAAGCGCACCATGCCGCGCGGCCTTTATGGCCGTGCCTTCCTGATCCTGCTTTTGCCGGTCATGTCCCTTTTGCTGGTGGTCTCGATCGTCTCGGCGCAGCGCCTTTTCGAGGGCGTCACGCGGCAGATGACCACTTCGGTCATCCGCGAGTTGCGTCTCTTGATGGAGAGCGACGATCGCCAGCGCATCGCTCAGGGTCTTTCCATCGTGATCGAGCCTGTGACCGAGGCCGAGATCCCGCCGCAAGATCTGAGGCGATGGTATGACATCACCGGCCTTATATTGCTGGACGAGATCGAAGGAACCTTACCGCGTCTGGCGGCTGTCGATCTGAGCAAGGGCCAGATCGTCCAGCTCTATTTCGAGGACGCGGACGGACCGCTGCGCATGACGATCGACAGGCGCCGGTTTTCGGCGTCGAACCCGCACCAGCTTTTCGTCAACATGCTGTTTTTCGGCGTCCTGATGACGCTGATTGCCTATGTCTACCTGCGTAATCAGCTGCGCCCGATCACGCGGCTGGCCCGTGCAGCCGAAGCGTTCGGCCGGGGCCGCACCGTACCCTATCGCCCCTCTGGCGCGAACGAAGTGCGGGCGGCGGGCAGTGCCTTTCTGGACATGCGCGCCCGGATCGAGCGCCAGATCGAACAGCGCACCCTGATGCTGTCGGGCGTCAGTCACGACCTGCGCACGCCGCTGACGCGGCTCAAGCTCAGCCTCGAGATGCTGGAAGACGACGACGAGCGCGATCCGATGCTGCGCGATGTGCGCGATATGGAGCGGCTGCTGGATGCCTTTCTCGATTTCGCGCGCGGCGCGTCCGAGGGCGAGGCAGAGACGGTGGATCCAGCCGCGCTGATCCGGCGGGTCGCCGAGGATTGCCGGCGCGCGAATATTCCCGCGACGCTGCACGAGATCCGGGGCGAGGGCACGGTGTCGCTCCGCGCCGTCGCAATCCGGCGCGCCATCGACAACCTGATTGGCAACGCCGTGCGCTACGGCACGCGCGCCGAGCTGTCGATGGTTCTGAGCGAACGGGCGCTACGCATCACGGTCGAGGATGATGGCCCCGGTATCCCCGAGGCGCTCCGCGACGAGGCATTGCGCCCCTTCGCCCGGCTGGAGGCGTCGCGCAATCAGGACAAGGGGCCCGGCGTCGGCCTCGGTCTGTCGATCGCCACCGACATCATGCGCGCGCATGGCGGCAGTCTGCGGCTGGGCGTGTCCGAGCGGATGGGCGGGCTGAAGGCGGATCTGGTGATCGGCCGCTGAGAACCGGCGACGCAGTCATTCCGGCCGTAGTCAGAGAACGACCTGATCCGCAACGATCCAGGTGCCGTTCCCTCAGATCGCTGATCTGGTGCGCGAAAGCTTGCAGTCGCGTCATCGAATGTGACCAACTGATGCCGAATTCCGCGCTTCACCATCGCGGCGGATGCTGAGGGGCCAATGTCCGGAACCGGTGTGCTAAAGCGTTTCGCGAAAAACCTGAATCACTGGTTTTCGCCAAACGCTTTAGGGCAGGGCGGACCACAACGCGATGCCGCCCTGATAGACCTCAGAAGCCTGTTTGCTTGACGACAGCGCCGATGGTCCGCCACAGAACCTTTGCGTCTTCCTTCAGCGACATCTGACTGTCGTAGGCCGCGTCCAGCGCGGCACGTGCGCGAAAGGCGCTGTCGTTGCGCTGCGACACCTGCCAATAACCCGTGATGCCGGGGCGCAGCGCGAAATAATGCGTGCAATCGCCGTAAATGGGCAATTGCTCGGGCAGCATGGGACGCGGACCGACAAGGCTCATATCGCCGCGCATCACGTTCCAGAGCTGGGGCAATTCGTCCAGGGACGATTTGCGAAGGAAGGCCCCGATGGGCGTGATCCGCGGATCCTTCCTCAGCTTTTGCGTGGTGTTCCACTCGCCGCGGAGCACCGGATCGGCAGCCAGGTGCATCTCCAGCAAGGTATCGGCGTCCTGCACCATCGTGCGCAACTTGAGAATGGAGAAGCGTTTGCCATCCCGGCCCAAACGCGCCTGACGGTAGAATGGAGAGCCGCCTTCGAACCAGAGAGGCAGCGCGGCCGCCGCGATCAGAACTGCTGCGAAAGGCGCCGACAGCAGCACAAACATCAGGTCGAGCAGGCGTTTTCCCGCGGCCCGGTAAACGCCGGTGGCAGGGCGCCGGGCCGGCGGATGGACCATGCCCCGGCCCGGGGCGCGCGATTCGGATATCCCGGAGGGCCGGGCAGCATTCTGGTGGCGTGACGCAGAATAGAGAGGACCAGGCCCGCGCGCCTGAACTGGCGCCGACTCAACATTAAAATCATACATGGCAGACCTCATTCACATTAAAATACGCGGCTGCAGAACCGCGCGGTTACACAAATATTTGCCCCGGTTCACCGCGCGATTCGTGCGCCGCAATCGGGGGGTCTTCGACAATTTCAGGGCAGCACCAATGCAAAGCCCTCATACTTCCTTCAAATCGCCGTAATCCTAAGTATCATCGCAATCTGCAATTTTCAGAAAAACCTAACGAAACAAATCGTTTCCGGTTCCACTTTCATGCGCTTTGCTCGCCCCGGCGCAATACAACTCAGGCGTGTGGTCCAGTAAAAATCAAGTCAATTGTCATATCGAAATTCTCTTTTTGTTCTGAAAATGACGTCGACTCGGCTGGCACACGTCAACTGTAAGCAAAGCCGGCGGGCGTGAGCAATGCTAAATTAACCTTACGTTAACTTTGAGTTCGATTGGTTGCAGACTTGCGCAAGATGCCTGCCGGAAACGGCGTGCGCACGCGCCGACCGGACCCGGATGGGTCCGGGCGCCCGCTGCCCGCGCTTGCGTGTCAGACCATCATTTCCTTGGTCGCGGTCAGGCGTACATCCGGGAAATCGCGCTGAATGCGGTCGATATCCCACTGCAACCGCGTCAGATAGACGACGTCGCCGTCATTATCATACGCGATATGCGCCTGATTATTCTTGATGAAGGTGTCCATCGCGTCGCGGTCGCCCTGTGCCCAGCGGGCCGAGGTGAACTGCGACGGCTCGAACCGGACGGGCAGGCCATACTCCAGCTCGATCCGGGAGGCGAGCACCTCGAATTGCAGCGCACCGACGACGCCGACGATAAAGCCCGAGCCGATGCTGGGCTTGAACACCTTCGCCGCGCCTTCCTCGGCAAATTGCATCAGCGCCTTTTCGAGATGCTTGGACTTGAGCGGATCTCCCGCGCGGGCCGTCTGAAGCAGCTCGGGCGCAAAGCTGGGAATGCCCGTGACGCGCAGCGCCTCGCCCTCGGTCAGCGTATCACCGATGCGCAGCTGGCCGTGGTTCGGGATGCCGATGATATCGCCCGCCCACGCCTCATCCGCCAATTCGCGGTCTGACGCGAGAAAGAGGACCGGATTCGTCACCGTCATCGGCTTTTTCGAGCGCACATGAGTCAGTTTCATGCCGCGTCTGAAATGCCCCGATGCCATGCGCACGAACGCCACCCGGTCGCGGTGCTTGGGATCCATGTTGGCCTGCACCTTGAAGACGAATCCGGTCACCTTGGTTTCCTCGGGCGCGATCTGGCGGGGCTCGGCGCTTTGGGGCTGCGGCGCGGGGCCGTATTCGGCGATGCCGTTCATCAATTCCCTGACGCCGAACGAATTGATCGCAGAGCCAAACCAGATGGGCGTCATATGCCCCTCCAGCACCGCCTGCGGATCGAGCGCGGGCAAGAGCGCGCGCGCCATCGCCACCTCCTCGCGCAGCGTCGCGACGAGGGCTTCGGGCAGGTGTTCGTCCAGCTTGGGATCGTCCAGCCCGTCGATCTCGATGCTTTCGGCCACCTTGTTGCGGTCGGCGCGGTCCATCAGCTCAAGCCGGTCGTTCAGCATGTCGTAGCAGCCGGCAAAGTCGCGGCCCATGCCGATGGGCCAGCTGGCGGGCGTGACGTCGATGGCCAGATTTTCCTGAATTTCGTCGATGATGTCAAAGGTATCGCGGCTCTCGCGGTCCATCTTGTTGCAAAAGGTCAGGATGGGCAGATCGCGCAGGCGGCAGACCTCGAAGAGTTTCTGTGTCTGGCTCTCGACGCCCTTGGCGCCATCGATCACCATCACGGCGGCATCGACGGCCGTCAGCGTGCGGTAGGTATCCTCGGAGAAGTCGGAGTGGCCGGGCGTGTCGACCAGATTGAAGCGGAATTTCTTGAAATCGAACGACATGGCCGAGGCCGAGACGGATATGCCCCGGTCCTTTTCCATCTGCATGAAGTCGCTGCGCGTGCGCCGCGCCTCGCCCTTGGCACGCACCTGGCCCGCCATCTGGATCGCGCCGCCGAACAGCAGGAACTTTTCGGTCAGCGTCGTCTTGCCCGCATCGGGGTGCGAGATGATCGCAAACGTGCGGCGCCGCGCGATCTCGGGCGGCAGGTCCGGGCGGTTCTCGGGGCGGTTGGGGGCGGTATCCAGCATGGGGCGCGTATAATGCGCGGCGCGGGTCCACGCAATGGGGCGCTAGCGGCTTGACGCGCGGCGCAGGATTTCGGCAGCATCGGGGCGATCGACCAGCCGGGGCTGCACCTCGAAGTCCAGATGCGGGCGCGGCGCATGGCCGGGCAGGGGCCGTGACATGGCATCCCTCAGGTCGCGCGGCAGCACGCTTTGCGTGCGCGGATCGACCAGCATCGTCTCGGCGGCGATGCCTTCGGCGTAGATGATCTGATGCCGGTCGAACAGCAGCTGGAAATAATCGACGAAGCCGCCCCGCTCCTGCACGATGCTGGCGCCGTTCACCAGATGGCGCGCCCGCACCAGCACCTCGCGGCGGCCCGCGCCCAACGCGTCCGAGCGCTGGTAGATGAAAAGGCGGCTTTCTGGGCTGATGACCAGATCGGCCTCGTTGTTCAGCGCGCCCGCACGGATGCGGATCGGGGCAAAATCGCCGACAGCGCGCGCCGTCGCCGCCCCGATCCAGCGCACGGGGCGCGGCCCGTCATCCCGTGTCAGGATCACGTCGCCGATTACCAGATCCTCGATCAGGCTCTGCGCACCTGACGCGAGCGTGACGCGGGTGCCGCGCGAGAAGGACACGCACGCCGCTTCGGCAAAGCGCGTCCGCGCGCCGCTGCGGTCGATGCCGACAAGCGTGTATTCGGTGCGCGGCATCAGACGCGCAAGCGGCAGCACATAGATCGCATCAACGTCGCCCGCCGCGTCGACCTCCACCATGACCAGAAGTTCGGTAATTGTACCGTTCGCGGTCATCATGATGAGGCATGCATCCAGATGCACCAGATGGCCCTCGCGCCCCGCAGCCGAGCCGCCCGCGATCGTCAGCGCGCCCGCTTGGCCCGCCCCGACCGAAAGGCGCGCAGGCTCAGCGCGCTGGCCAAGTTCGTAGACATCGTCGAGATCCAGCTCGTCCGCAAAGGACATGGCATCGCCCAGATTGGCGCCGCTTACCACGCTGAAGTCAACTGCGCGATAGACGGTCAGGATCTGGATGAAGGCGTCTGTCATCTGGTGTCGCTCCTTCACTATCGTGCCTGCATCAGGTCGCTTTGATCCAGAATACAACGAACCGGCGCCCCGTGTCGCGGGCAAAAAAGGCGCAGCGCATGTCGAAGGCATTGGCCCGACCTTTGGCGCGGTCTTTGCTCTGGCCCGTGGCAAGCGGGCTGTTCTCAATATCGGCTTTTGGTCCGCGTGCGGCTGGCCTAGAGTTCAGTCTGGTAGCCGATTGTGGGGCACCTGCGTCGCAAAGGGCAAGTATTGCGCGGCCTGTTGAAAAGCCATGCATCGAACAAGGGAGAAATCTGAATGGATATGGGTCTGAGCGGCAAGCGGGCCGTGGTATGCGCGTCCTCCAAGGGGCTGGGGCTGGGCTGCGCCCGCGCGCTGGCGGCCGAGGGCGTGCATCTGGTGATGAACGCGCGCGGACAGGACGCGCTGGATGCGGCCGCAGAGAATATCCGCGCCGAATTCGGGGTCGAGGTGACGACCGTCGCTTGCGATATCACCACCCAGGATGGCCAGCAGGCGGTTCTGAAGGCGGCAGGCGATCCCGACATCCTCGTGACCAACGCGGGCGGCCCTCCTCCCGGCGTCTGGAGCGATTGGGACCGCGACGATTTCATCAAGGCGCTGGATGCCAACATGCTGACGCCCATCGCGCTGATGAAGGCGGTCCTGCCCGGCATGATGGAGCGCGGCTGGGGCCGCGTCGTCAATATCACGTCGCAATCGGTGCGCTCGCCGATCCCCGCGCTGGGGCTGTCCAATGCCGCGCGCACGGGGCTGACGGGCTATGTCGCGGGCACCGCCCGGCAGGTGGCGCCGAAGGGCGTGACGATCAACAACCTTCTGCCCGGCATCCACGCCACCGACCGCGCCGTTCAGCTGGATGGCGGCGTCGCCGAGGCGCAAGGCATCACGATGCAGGAGGCGCGCGAAAACCGATACGCCACGATTCCCGCACGCCGCTACGGCACCGCAGAGGAATTCGGCGCCGCCTGCGCGTTCCTATGCTCGGCGCAGGCAGGCTTCATCATCGGGCAGAACCTGCTGCTGGACGGCGGTGCGGTGCCCTTGACGATGTAGCGGTGCGGCGCGCGGGCGATCACGACTTCGCCAGCGCGCCGTTTCTCCATTCCCCGGCGCCGCCGCACCGGCTAGCCCTTGGCAGGAAAGGCGATGTCGTCGCCCAAGCCACGGAACGCGCATGCAAGCCATCATCATCATCGCCGCCTTCGGCGCCGTCATTGCCGCCAGTCTTCTGGCCGCTCCGCGCCGGGCCACGGTCGAGGGGTTCTTCAGCGGCACGGGCGCCGCAGGGCAGGCGCCCGGATTGTGGGTGCTGGTCCTCAGTCAGGTGACGACGTGGATTTTCGCCCGGTCGCTGATGAATTCGGCCATCCTGGGGTACTTCTACGGCATCTGGGGCACCCTGGCCTATGCGGCCTACTATGGCTCGTTCCTGACCGGCGGTTTCATTGTGGCGCGGCTGCGCGAGGGCGGCGCCGGGTCGGTGCAGGACTGGCTGGGCGCGCGCTTCGGCGCGGCGGGCACGGCATGCTACAACCTCGTCGTGGCGCTGCGCCTTTTGTCCGAGGTCTTTGCCAATCTTCTGGTCGTTGGCCTGATCTTTGCCGCGGCCCTGCCCGACACGGGCGCCGCGCGCGACGTATCCATCGTGATCGTCGCCGCGCTTGGCCTTGCCTATAGCGCCTGGGGCGGGCTGAGCGCCGCTTTGCGCACGGATGTGCTGCAGATGGGCATCTTCCTTGCAGTCTTTGCCGCCGCATTCGCCGCACTTCTGGTCAGCCCCGGTTTCGATCTGGGGCGCGTCCTGACAGCGCCGGGCACGCAAGGCGCCTGGAACGGTCAGGTTCTGCTGATCGTGGCGCTCTTGCAGGTCTTCTCCTATCCCGCGCACGACCCGGTCATGATGGATCGCGGCTTTCTGGCAGATCCCGCAACCACGCGGCGCTCGTTTCGTCACGCGTTCTGGATCTCGACGCTCTGTATCGTCGCGTTCGGCATGTTCGGCATTCAGGCGGGCGTGATCGGCGCCGCATATGAGGGCGAGCTTTTGGGCACATGGGCCGCGATGTTCCCGCCATGGCTCTATATCGCGCTGCTGGTCTCGCTGCTGGTCTCCGCGCTCAGCACGCTGGATTCGGCGCTGGCCAGCGCGGCGCGGCTTGTCGTCGAGGAATGGCGTATCGGCGCGCGCAGCCTTGCCTCGGGGCGCATCGCGATGACGGTTTTCGTGGCTATCGGCGCCGCGCTGACGCTCTGGGGCAACCAGACGCTTTTCGACGCGGTGGCCGTCAGCGGCACGGCATCGATGTTCCTGACGCCCACCCTGATCGTGGGGCTGGTCATGGGGCGCGGCATCGCGCTGTGGTCCTATGTCGCGTCCTTCGGAACGGCGATGGCAGGTGCGGTCCTTTACTTCGCGCGGGGCACAGGCTGGGCTTCGGCGATCCTGCCGGATGCGCATAAATACGAGCAACTTCTGCTGATCTGTCTGATCGTTCTGATCGCTGGTTTTGCGGCCACTCTCGCAGGGGCGCGCCGCGCCGCCTGATGCAGTGGGCGCTTGCAAGGGCCGGGGGGCGTTGCTATCTGCCGCCCTGAGGTAATGTCCGACCTCTTCACTCGGATACCTCCGCCCGCCGCTTTGCAAAGGCCCTGAATGTCCGCCTCTGTCCCCCGATTGCAGATCGAACGCCTCAGCCGCCGCTATGACGGCCGCCTCGTGGTCGACGACATCTCGCTGTCGGTAATGCCGGGGCAGGTGACATGCCTGCTGGGTCCGTCTGGCTGCGGCAAATCGACGACGCTGCGCATGATCGCAGGTGTCGAGACGCAAGATAGCGGCATCATCCGCGTCGACGGCGAGGTGATCTGCGACGGCTCGGCGCGGGTGCCCCCGGAAGAGCGCCATATCGGCCTGATGTTTCAGGATTTCGCGCTCTTTCCCCATCTGACCGTCGCCGGCAACGTCGCGTTCGGCCTCAGCGGATCGAAAAGCGAGACGCAGGCCCGCGTCGCCGAACTTCTGGATCGCGTGGGCCTTGAACATTTCACGAAATCCTTCCCGCACGAGCTTTCGGGAGGCGAGCAGCAGCGCGTGGCGCTGGCCCGCGCCCTCGCGCCGCGCCCGCGCATCATGCTGATGGACGAGCCGTTCTCGGGCCTCGACAACCGCTTGCGGGATGGCATCCGCGACGAGACGCTCGACATCCTGCGCGAGGAGGATGCGGCGGTCCTACTGGTCACGCACGAGCCTGATGAGGCGATGCGCATGGCCGACGACATCGCGCTCATGCGCGGCGGGCGCATCGTGCAGCAGGGCGCGCCCTACAATGTCTACAACGCCCCGGTCGATCGCGATGCGGTAGCATTCTTCAGCGATGTCAATGTGATACGCGGCACCGTGCGCGGCGCGCTGACCGAGACGCCCTTCGGCCAGTTCCTCGCGCCCGGCGTGCCGGATGGGAGCGCCGTCGACATCGTGATCCGTCCGCAACACATCAAGATCGATTTCGACCGCGCCGGGCGCGGCCCCGATCCGACCGCGCAGGACGGGACTCCCGCGCGCGGTGTGGTGCAGCGCGCGCGCTTCATGGGCTCCGAAAGCATCGTGGAATTTCGGATGGATCACGACGGCTCGATCCTCAAGGCGACGGTGCCCAATGTGTTCCTGCCCAGCCCCGGCAAGGCGCTGTGGCTGATGATCCGCCGCGACCGCTGCTTTGTGTTCAAGGCGCGCGGTTAGGCATGGCAGGGCCGGGTCCGGTGATGCGTGGCACCGCGATGACACACGTGGATGCACCGTTTTTTCGCAATTCCGGGGGCAGGGGCCTGCCTTAGCCCTTTCAACCGGCTGCGGCAGGGTTTAGATAAAGGCGCAGCAGTTACGCAAGCGGAGCGACGCCAAAGCGCTCCGAACTTCAGGGAGAGACTCCATGCTCAACAATATCGGCCTTCCCGGCCTTCTTCTGATCGCCGTCGTCGTGCTGGTGCTGTTCGGACGCGGCAAGATTTCGTCGCTGATGGGCGAAGTCGGCAAAGGCATCACGTCCTTCAAGAAGGGCATCGACGAGGGCAACAAAGAGATCGAGACGTCGGCCAAGGATGCCGATTTCGATCACGAGGACGGAACGCGCGACGTGACTCCGCAGGCGGATCCGGCGCCCAAGAACAAAGACAAGGTCTGAAACCCAAATGTTCGACCTAGGCTGGACCGAGCTGCTGGTCATCGGCATCGTGGCGCTGATCGTGGTCGGCCCCAAGGATCTGCCGGGCATGTTCCGCACCGTGGGGCAGTTCGTCGGCAAGGCCAAAGGCATGGCGCGGGAGTTTTCCAAGGCGATGAACGATGCCGCCGACGATGCAGGCGTCTCGGGCATGTCCGACTCGCTGCGCAAGGCGACCAATCCCATCGGATCTGCCATGGACGAGGTGCGCAAAAGCACCAAGAGCTTCACCCAGGCCACCCGCGATGCCGGCAAGCCAAAGGCGCAGGCCGATAAGCCGAGCCCCGATAAGCTGAGTCCTGAGCGGCAAGAGGCCAAGGACAAGATCACGGCGCACTCCGCCACGAAAACGCAGGAACGCCTCGACCGCGAAAAGGCCGAGGCCGAGCAGAGCGCCGCGCAGGTTACAGCCCCGGCGCAGGATGGGCCGAGCAAGCCGAAGGCTCCGGCGAAGAAGGCTCCAGCCAAAAAGACTGCGGCAAAGTCGCCGGCAGCCAAGACAGCATCTGCGAAACCTGCGGCCAAATCAGCCTCCGCCAAGGCCGCCGCACCCAAGACAGCCGGTGCGAAAGCCAAACCAGCCAAGCCCGCTCAGCCCAAGACCACATCCGGCAAAGCGACTTCCGCTAAAGCCGCCCCTGCCAAGAAGACAAGCGCCACCAAGCCCGCCAAGCCCAAGACGCCGCGCAAGAATGAGACCAAAGCATGAGCACCGAGGGTGAAATCGAAGACAGCAGCGCTCCGCTGATCGAGCATCTGGCCGAGCTGCGCACCCGGCTCATTCATTCGACACTCTATTTTCTCGCCGGGATGATCATCTGCTTTACCGTCGCGCAGCCGATCTTCAACTTTCTCACCGCCCCGCTTTGCTCGGTTCTGGCCGAGCGCGGTCAGGATTGCGATCTCATCTTCATCAGCCCGCAAGAGGGCTTCTTCGTCGCGATCAAGGTCTCCCTTCTGGGCGGATTCATTCTCGCCTTTCCGTTCATCGCCAACCAGATGTGGCGTTTCGTGGCGCCCGGCCTCTACAAGAACGAAAAGGGCGCGTTCCTGCCCTTCATCATCGCATCGCCCTTCATGTTCGTGCTGGGTTCCAGCTTTGCGTTTTTCGTGGTCACACCGCTGGCCTATGATTTCTTCCTCGGCTTTCAGCAGTTCGGCACCTCCGGTGAGGTGATCGACGGTGTGCAGGGCGCCGCACCGCTCAGCGTCGTTTTTCAGGGCTCGGCGCAGGAATACTTGAATCTCACGGTGAAGTTCATCATTGCCTTCGGCCTCTGCTTCCAGTTGCCTGTCCTTCTGACCCTCATGGGCAAGGCCGGCCTCGTCAGCGCGGCGGGCCTTCGCGCGGTGCGCAAATATGCGGTTGTCGGCATCCTGATCCTCGCCGCGCTGGTCACACCGCCCGATGTCATCACCCAAGGCATATTGTTCGTCGTGGTCTATGGCCTCTACGAAATCTCGATTCAACTGGTCGCGCGCGTCGAGCGCCAGCGCGAGGCCAAGCTGCGCGCCGAGGGTCTGTGGTTCGACGATGAGGACGAGATGGAAGCGGACATGGACGATGGCCATCCTGATGACCTGCCGGATGATGAGGCAGGCGAGGACAACCGCCCGTGACGCAAGAGGCAAACGACCCGCTCAAACGCATCGCGTCCGCGCTTGAGCGGATCAGCCCGCCGCCCGCGCCCGCGCCCGACCTGGCGTCCTGCGACGCGTTTGTCTGGCACGTCGCGCCGGATCATCTTCAGCCTGTGCCGGATGTCGCCCGCGTCGATATGCGGCTTCTGGTCGGCATAGATCGCGCCCGCGATACGCTGCTGGGCAATACCCTTCAATTCGCACGCGGCCTGCCTGCGAACAACGCGCTGCTTTGGGGCGCGCGGGGAATGGGCAAGTCCAGCCTCGTCAAGGCCGTGCATGCCGCCGTCGTGGACCGGGGCCTGCCGCTGAAGATCGTCGAATTGCAGCGCGAGGACCTGACCAGCGTCACGCGGCTCTTGTCGCTCCTGCGGGGCGCGGACGCGCGGTTCGTGCTTTATTGCGACGATCTCAGCTTCAGCCATGACGACCAGCACTACAAATCGCTCAAGGCGGTTCTGGACGGCGGCATCGAGGGGCGCCCCGAGAACGTGATTTTCTATGCGACGTCGAATCGTCGCCACCTGATGCCGCGCGACATGATCGAGAACGAGCGTGGCAGCGCCATCAATCCCGGTGAGACGGTCGAGGAGAAAGTCTCGCTCAGCGATCGTTTCGGGCTCTGGCTGGGCTTTCATGCCTGCGATCAGGACGGGTTCCTGTCGATGATCCGCGGCTATTGCGACGCGTTCGGGGTCGAGATCGCGGATGCGGATCTGCGCGCCGAGGCGATCGAATGGCAAGCCACGCGCGGTGGCCGCTCTGGGCGCGTGGCGTGGCAGTTCGTGACGGATTTGGCCGGAAGGCATGGGGTCAGGCTGCCGGGGTAGCCAAGCACTGCATTGTCCGGGCGCACGACGATACGGTCAGTATTCGAAAACGGGTGCGGATATGGCAACAGGGCCGCAGTGCGAAACCGTTGCGGGTCTTCGCGTCCATATGGCAGACCACAGCCCCAAAGAGAGGCTTTGGGCCATTTGCCGTTCGGTGGAATGCCCGGTCACGGCGTCTGTCATCGCCATGGCTTCTGGTTAGCGCCACATGCTTTGGGGCGGGTCTGCAATTCCAAGATCAATGCGCGCATTCACCGACATCAAAAAGATGATCGCTGCCAGGCCGGACGGATGCTCACCCCTTTTCATGAAAGAGACTTCCTTGAGGAAGTTGGCGAATGACAACACATTTATATCCGAGTAGCCCAAGCTCCAATCCTCAAATCGCGGTTTGATCACTTCGCCGTGACCAAGCATCAAAAGGTCTTCATGGCGAACATCCAGAAAGAGGCGCTCATACAGCGTCCATAGTGGCTCGGATGGGCCTTCCAGATACTGGATGAAAAGGCCATTCTCTGCGTGGAGAAAACCGGTCAGACCCAGTCTGGCATTGGTTTGCTGGGAATCCGTAACGATATCGCGGCAGGCGGCAGAACCGGGGGCCACCAAGGCCGTGCTTTTGTAAACGAGGTATTCCATAAGACTCTCCCGTTGCCAGTAGCCGTGAGGCTTTAGCTGCGCGGGACGCTGTCGATATCGTGAATGTTTCCGACGGCACGCGCCATCAATTGTCTGGTTTGTTAAGTCCACTGACCCCAAAACGGGCTTTCAGATCTCACTGAAACGGGACGTAATCGAGTTCGCGGATACAACACGACCAGACTAATATTGTACCATTTAACCTGCGTTTGTGTCCAGCAGGAATATCTACCTAGAGGCGACTGGCACACTTGGTTACGGATAGCTCGTTATCTACCAATCCATAGCTCAAAGATATCGGTAGCCCCGCCAGGCGATGCGGTGGCCGTAAAAAAGGGGCGGGCTGATTGGCCCGCCCCGGTTGGGTCGACTGGCGTTGACCTTTAACCTTTTAGCGCCGCGCCCAGATTCTCGTCCACCTTCTCCAGAAAGCCCATCGTGGTCAGCCATTTCTGGTCGGGGCCGACCAGCAGCGCGAGATCCTTGGTCATGTGACCACTCTCGACCGTATCGACGACGACCTTTTCCAGCGTCTCGGCAAAATTGGTCAGGGCCTCGTTGCTGTCCAGCTTGCCGCGGTGCTTAAGCCCGCCGGTCCAGGCGTAGATCGACGCGATGGAATTGGTCGACGTCTCCTCGCCCTTCTGGTGCTGGCGGTAGTGGCGCGTGACGGTGCCGTGGGCTGCCTCGGCCTCGACGATCTGGCCGTCGGGCGTCATCAGCTGCGAGGTCATCAGACCAAGCGAGCCGAAGCCCTGCGCGACGGTGTCGGACTGCACGTCGCCGTCGTAGTTCTTGCAGGCCCAGACATAGCCGCCGGACCATTTCATCGCTGAGGCGACCATATCGTCGATCAGGCGGTGCTCATAGGTGATGCCGGCTTTCTCGAACTTGTCCTTGAACTCGGCGTCGAACACCTTCTGGAAGATGATCATGAACTGGCCGTCATAATTCTTGAGGATGGTGTTCTTGGTCGACAGGTAGACCGGATAGTTGCGCTTGAGCCCATAGTTGAAGGACGCGCGGGCGAAATCGTGGATGCTGTCGTCGAGGTTGTACATGCCCATATAGACGCCCGAGGAGGGAGCCTTGAACACTTCCTCTTCCATGACGGTGCCGTCGTCGCCGACGAATTTCATCGACAAGGTTCCGGGGCCGGGGAATTTCATGTCCGTCGCGCGGTACTGATCGCCGTAGGCATGGCGCCCGATGACGATGGGCTGGGTCCAGCCGGGAACGAGGCGCGGCACGTTCTTGCAGATGATCGGCTCGCGAAAGACGACGCCGCCGAGAATGTTGCGGATCGTGCCGTTGGGGCTGCGCCACATCTTTTTGAGGCCAAACTCCTCGACGCGGCCCTCATCCGGGGTGATGGTCGCGCATTTGACGCCGACGCCGTATTTCTGGATGGCGTGGGCGGCGTCCACCGTGATCTGGTCGTCGGTCTCGTCGCGGGCTTCGATGCCGAGGTCGTAGTATTTCAGGTCAATGTCGAGATAGGGCAGGACCAGCTTTTTCTTGATGAAATCCCAGATGATGCGCGTCATCTCGTCACCGTCAAGCTCGACGACGGGGTTCTCTACCTTGATCTTGGACATGAAGGGGCCTTTCGCATGGGAGGGGCAAATGATGCCCGGTATTAGCGCATGGGCGCTGTGAAGGAAAGATGCGTCGTATACTGCGGTATGCAGAAATCCGCGCGCGGAATGCGTGCCGGGTCAGCCGCCATCGTTCTCGGCGCGCTGCGCGATGATCTCATCCATGACCTGCAGCCACAGCGCGGTATCCTGCGCGCCCGGAACGGCGTGCTGCGCCGCCACGATGAAGGTCGGAACGGAGGACACGCCCATTTCGCGAAATTGCGCATCGCGCGCGCGGATGTCGTCCGTGTCGGCATCCGAGGCCAGCAATTTGCCCACCACGGCCGCGTCCATCCCGATACCGTCGGCGATATCGGACAGCACGTCGGCCGCACCGATGTCGCGCCCTTCGGTGAAGTAGGCGGCGAAGAGCGCCATCGCGGCGGCCTCCTGCTTGCCCTCGATGCCCGCCCAATGGATCAGGCGGTGCGCGTTCAGCGTGTTCGGCGTGCGCTGCATCGCTTCGAAGTCGATGCTGAGGCCTGCCGCCTCCGCCCGCGCGACCACCGGCGCGTAGGCCGCGACCGCGCCTTCCTTGCCGCCAAACTTGGCCTCCAGATAGGCGCGCCGGTCCATGCCCTCCGGGGGCATATCGGGGTTCAGCTGAAAGGGATGCCATTCGATGACGAAAGGATGATCCGGGCGCTGCGCCAAGGCGCGGTCCAGCAGCGCCTTGCCGATGTAGCACCATGGACAGATCGGATCGGAGACGATGTCTAGCTTGACCATGGCAATCCCTTTGAATGTCGCGCGAAATCGCCGCATTGGTAGGCCGTGGCGCGGATCATTGCAAGGAACGCGAATGGCTCCGGCGGCACAAGCCACCGGCCCGAAGGGGCAAGGCCCGCCTCCCTCAGCGCGTCAGAACCAGCTTTGCACGCCGCGCGCGGCGCCCGAGAGGTCCTGGCCGACACCGTCGACCGTCGCGCACCCGGCCAGAATGGCCAGCGCGCTCAGGACGATCGTCAGGGCGATCATCTTTTTCATTTGAAATACCTGTTTTGCCTGTTTCTGCTCGTATTCTGCGCGTGCGATCCTGCCGGTTTGCCCGGTCTCGCGATCACCCGCCGGTCGTCATTCGTCTTCGGCCATCCACCAGACTTCGGGCAGGAACCCCACGCCGTCGCCATAAAGAGGCAGCCGGCCCTCAGGATAGGTCAGCCTTGCATCATGGGCAATGCGGCCCTCGGAATACTGGTGAATCGGAATGACATAGCGGCCCGAAATCAACACCCGGTCCAGCGCGCGCACGGCTGTGACGAAATCGTCATGCTCGGTCGCGGCCAGCATGGCGCGGATCATCGCCTCGGCGGCGGGGCTGTTCATGCCCATCAGATTGCGGCTGCCGGGCTGGTCCGCGCCGGCGGCGCCCCAGTAGAAATACTGCTCGGCGCCGGGGCTGAGCGACAGGGACCGGCGGATATAGGTCAGATCGAAATCGTAATTGGCCTCGCGCACGGTGTATTGTGCGCTGTCGACGCTCTGCACGTCGAGTGTGATGCCCAGCCTGTCGAGCGCGCGGGCGTAGATATCCATCATGGCCGTCGCCTGCTGGACCAGCGCGTCCTGCTGCAAGACCACCGTCAGCACCATGGGCCGCCCGCCTTTTTGCAGAACGCCGCCCTCGACCTGCCAGCCCGCCTCGGCCAGAAGATCGGCCGCCGCGCGGATATTGTCGCGGTTGCGCTTGGAGCCATCGCTTGCGGGCAGGACGTAGCCCTCCAGAGTGCCGGGCAGAAGGCTGCCCGCGAAGGGGGCCAGCAGCGCGGCCTCGCCCTCGGGCGCAGGGCCGGGGCGCATCGCCAGCTCGGAGCCCGAGAAGTAGGACGTGATGCGCGGCTGGCGCCCGCCGGTCAGCGTGTCGTTGATGTATTCGAAGTTGAACGCGTCGATCAGTGCCTGCCGCACGCGCCAGTCATCGAGGGGCGGATTGCGCGTATTCATCACGAAGCCCGAGATGCCCGAGGGCTGGCCGCTGGGAATGACGCTGCGCACGATGTCGCCGCGCTCGACCGCGGGCAGGGTGGCAAGCTCCTCCCAGCGCTCGGCGTTGAATTCACGGATATAACTGATCTCGCCGGCCTTGAAGGCCTCTTTCATCACGGCGTCGTCGCCATAGAAATCGATGCGGATCTCATCGAAATTGTTGGTGCCGCGGCGAAACGGCAGGTCCTTGCCCCAGTAGTCGGGATTGCGCTTGAGGATCACCTGGCGCCCCACCTGATAGCTGTCCACGGCGTAGGGCGCGGTGCCGATGGGGATATCATCGATCGCGCCGTCCTCGAAGACGCGGTCCTCCCACTGGGACTTCTTGAGGATCGGGCGCAGACCGGCCAGCATCACCAGATCGCGGTCCGGCGCGCCGTCCGAGGTATCGAATTCGATGCGTATCTTGCCGGGGCCGGGCGACGAGATATCGGATATGCGGGTCCAGAAATCGCGGTAGCGCAGGTGCCCGCGCGTGCCCAGCGTCTCAAAGGACCAGATCACATCCTCAGCCGTCACCGGACTGCTATCCGAAAAGGCCGCAGCCGGATTGAGCGTGAACTCGACCCAGGTGCGCGCCGCGTCCACCTCGACCGTCTCGGCCAGAAGCCCGTAGAGCGTGAAAGGCTCGTCCCAGGACCGGCCCAGAAGCGATTCGTAGGCCAGCGCGCGGAGCTGCCAGGGGGGCGCTCCCTTGGGGGCGAAAGGATTGAGCGAATCAAAGCCGCCGACATTGGCCGTCGTCACGCGCCCGCCCTTCGGGGCTTCGGGGTTTGCGTAGGGCAGGGCAGTGTAGTCCGGCCCGAGCGCCGGCGCCCCATACATCGCTATTGCATGACGCGGCTGCGCGCCGGCAGGGCCAAAACCCATGCAAACAAGGGCCATTGCGGCCAGGGCGCCCGTAAGCTGCGGGGAAATTAGTGATCTCATCGCGGCTATCATTCCTGTGATGCGGTGCCTTGCCGAGCATGGTTGCGTGCAGGTCTACCAGAGGGTTCGGCGTCTTTTCAAACTTTTAGCTTGGCCGGCGGCGCGGGATTGCTTATAAGGGTGTCACTGCTCGATAGGTTTCTTGCCTGTATGAAACCTGCCTCAATAACTTAACGCCAGCCTCGCGCTGGCGTTTTTTTTTGCTCGCCGGTGGCGGGGAAGCGTTGCCAAGGGTCTGCGGTGACGTGCCGATGATGCCGGGTGACATTTGCAGATGCAGCATTATGTTCTGCGATGCAACATAGCGCGAGAGAAAATCATGAGCATGGACGGCAAGACAGCCATCATTACCGGCAGCACCTCAGGCAGCACCTCTGGCCGGCATGTCCAATGCCGATGACCGCCGCGCGCCGATCGGGACCGCCGGCGCCCGAGACATCTGATCTGCACTGCGGGCATCCAGCACGTCGCGCCGATCCGCGGGTTTCCCGCCGCGAACACGTCGTCAACAACCTCCTGCTGAAGCGGCAACGCTCCGGGGCGTTCGCCACGGCCGCACAATTGGGCTGGACCGCGCTCTGATTCGCGCGTTATCGCCTGCGCACTCCAAGAGCCCGACCGCGCTGGATAAGCTGGCGCGTCATGGGTATTTTTACCAAGAAAAGCCATCAGGCAAGGATCAAATGAAACGCATCAATCTGGCATTGCAGGGGGGAGGCGCGCATGGCGCGTTTACCTGGGGCGT
>Ga0115567_10001346_pt1 | contig 24704 bp, 27 predicted proteins | sample COGITO_mtgs_1204_2_FD_88679 | JGI IMG/M metagenome (GOLD analysis project Ga0115567, IMG submission 88679) | Pelagic marine microbial communities from North Sea - COGITO_mtgs_120412 | ecosystem: Environmental > Aquatic > Marine > Epipelagic | place: Germany:Helgoland, sampling site Kabeltonne... | reverse complement strand
CCTTCAAATTCCACTGAAATCTCTAAAAAATTATCATTTCTAACATTAAGTATTTTAAAGCCGGGCAGGTTGATGATAAGTTGATCTTGGGGCGTCATTAAGTTGTCTCCTTTTAAGAATGAACTGTTTCGCAACACTTATTCTATCTGAAGACGACTTGCCCCACTACTTGATGTAGACCCGAGAAAGAAAGTGAGGCGCTTTAAGTACCGACTTAAAGCCTCTGTTGGTACAGAGAAGGAAGTGATTGTAACAGCGCCTAGCGCTTTAAAAATCATGCCTGGCTCAAAATATGGTATTGATTTAAGTGTTGATGTTGCTGTTAAGAAATACCTTTATCACCTGCCGCTTAACAGAATACAAAGTATAATGAGATCAGGTGGTTTAACAGCTGCTGTGAACACGCTTTATTCTCTTTGTGCATTTGTAAGTTTTTATTTAGAAGAGGTTTATCAGGATATAAAGTTAGAGGTGATGGAATGTGGTCTTTGCCTTCACTTAGATGAAACCACTTGGCCGATCACACGTAAAAAAGAAGATGATGGTTATATGTGGGTGATGTCGAATGCTGCTGGAAGCTTTTACCAGTTTGAACCTACAAGGTCAGGCGATATCGCTAAAGAGCTCGTGGGCTCTTATGAGGGCCCAATACTTACAGATGGTTTTAGTGGTTACAAAAGACATTTTAGTAAAAGTGATAAGGTTGTAATGTCTTATTGTTGGGCCCATGCAAGACGTAAGTTTACGGACATTGAGAAGAATCACCCTAAAGAGTGCAAGCAGATTTTAAAGCTAATGAGTGCGCTCTCCAAAGTAGAACATAAAGCAAAAAGCTATGAGCACCTGCAAGAATTGAGGACTGAAGAGTCTGCACCGATTGTAGAAAAAATAAAAGAATGGCTTATGGAGGCCAAGATAAAGGCTCGCTCTGAGAGTTACCTGGAGAAGGCTGTAAACTACTCTATGAACCACTGGGATGGATTAACTAAGTTTTTAAAAGATGCAAAGATCCCGCTTACAAACAATGAAGCTGAGCGTGCAGTAAGACAAAGCGTGATGGGTCGAAAAAACTTTTATGGATCAAGATCAATCAACGGTGCTGATGTAGCATCGGTCCTGTATACGGTTATAGAGTCTTGTAAAAAAGTAGAGCTTGATCCAAAGGCCTATATTTTGATGGCAGTGAAAACAAAAGCCACAGACAAGTCGGCAAAAGTTCCAACCCCGATCCAGTACGCCAAGCAGATCAGAAGCGCAACGACCGCCTAGGAGTTTAAGTTACGAGGGGTCTGTTGATTAATATAGCGATGACCTTGAGTTTTTTGAGTTTCCAAGTCAACTTCTTACTAATTTCAAAATTGGTCATTTAGCTCAAACAGCCCTAAAATAGGGATGTGGTCAGATCCTTTGCTATCACAGTATCATGCTTAGCTAAAATACGATTAGAGAAAAAATTTTTACTTACTAAAAGTTCTAGATCTAAAGTTTGGGGTCCAGTGGGCGGAGTTTATCAGGTCTACCAAAGAGCTGTGTGATACTGGAGTGATAAATGGAATAGACTTTGGGATTCCAAAATTTGAATATCTCAAAACAGAAACCAGGCTTCGATTCAGTAAAGAAAGTGGGCTCTGGGAGTATGCTTTATTTGAAATTTTTGAACTTAAAATGTCTCAAGAGCAAGAACAAATACTGAGTTCTAAAGTTATTCATAAACACAAGGCCGTTCACAAGTTTGCAACAGAAGATATTATTAGGGGAGAGTGCCAACTGAATAGAAAGCTTAAGATTGGTGATCATGCGAAGTACATTTTATAGTTAAAACTTAAAACCAGCTGTATATGTGCTTGAATTTCACTGCACTTGTACGTTCTGATCAAGCCCCCACATAGCATCATGGCAAACTGGCCAAGTGTCTTGTGTTGAAGTTTGATAGTGCCACACCTCATTTAATGGGTCGTAAAAATATCTAAACATACTGTATTCGGTAAATTTTAGTCTCTTTTGGTAAAACTATCGATGCGATTCAGAATATTTGAGTCTTCAATGGGCTCAAAGATAATCTTTTCAGACTTCTTCCAAATTCTATCAAAAATAATTACTAGTTCTCCATCTAAGTCTTCTATTCTGCCAGATATAGAAAATTTATTGAGATCTGGAGCCTTGGGGTGTCGCAGATTCATAAATCGAGACTCTAGTTCGACACTTTTAAAATAAGCCTTCAGCTGAAGTTTACTCACATCTAAAGGTCTCATAATGTACGCGTTGAACTGACCAGGAACTTCAGATCTCAGGTCTAACGTTACACTAAAAGCATTTAAAGTTACAAATGTACCAATAAAAGTTCTAGCCTTTAAAAAGTTTGAACAACTATTCTGTGCCTGTGCATTAATACTAAATAACGTAACTAGTACTATTAACTTAAAACTCATTTTCCCAATTCCTTATCTCTATTTTTTTAAACTGATTCTTAAAATTTACACTTGTTAAATTCATCGATGGAAAAATATTTCATAACTTCTTTTTCCATTTCAAACATATAAACCTTTAAATCAGCGCCTTCTGGTAAAGCATTTAAGCTGTCTAGCATAGTATTAGATTTTTTATAAACCTTCAGGTCTGAACTTTCTAAAAATGTTACGAAATGACCCACATTGAAAAAAAGAAGAGTTCTCATTTTTTTCTTCCAATTTTTTTGTTCTTTCGTGGTCAAAGTTTTAAATTTCTCTATTTCAGGGTCTATTTTTTTTAAAAAAGTTTCCCATTTAGTTAAAACCTCTTTAAAAGATTCATGTTGAATTTTAGAGTCGATCTCACTTTGTCCAGCAAGTAGATCTTCTTTAAAGTGATTAAACTCTGATTCGTTAATTAATCTCAATTCTTTCATTAAGTTTAAACTTTTTTCAGACAATGCGATTGTGGAGTGCTTCGCTGGTATTGAGACTTTATTTCCAAGTAAATTCTTGCAGGACAGAGCATTAGCTAGACTAACTTGAAACAATAAGATTAGAAGAGCCCCTGATTTTAATAAAGAGCTTTGCATGAGTAAACTCCTGTTAGCGATTTAAGGCTGAAACTGCGATTTTTCTTCTTCGACCAGTATTTGTTAGAATCTAGCGCAGTGAGTTCCTTGTCTATTTTATCTAAAAAACTTTCAATATCATTCGTGCTTGTAACTTTTGAAAATGCACTTATTGAACCAAAAACTTTTAAAAGCTCAATATAATACTCTCTTGCGTGAAGTGGCATAGTCACATCTGTAGTTTTGGAGTTTACAGCACCGTAACGAATTAAATCAGAGAAGATGTCGAGTCTTTTAGAGAACTGACTTAACCTTTTGTATATTTTAAATTTTATTTTCCAAATTTTTGCAGCACTTCTTATGGACGATTTATTGAAGTCCAGCTCATTTAATCTATGCGCTACTAAATTTGAAGATATTTTTGGGAGCACCTCAGTCAGCATTGAGTTTAAGAATGTAAAGTCCAGCATCCTCTCTTTTCTATTTTTAGTACTGTCTAATATTGAACTTATTGTAATCAGTGTTTGTGCTAAAATATCTGACTGATCAGGAATATCATGACTTCTTATTTGCCAATCAACTAATGTATCTCTTTCTCTAACTGGAGTGTTAAAGCGTTTCATGCTGGTAAAATCAAGGTTTGGCATTAACAGTTCATTTTTAAGAGAGAAAAACCAAAATTCGCTGCCGGCTAGAATATCGGAACTCTGAGTGAATTCGCCTAGTGAGTGAGCTTTGCGTCTTTTTTTAAGAAATAAAAACCTTTTATACCTTTTGCCTTCAAAAATTTTCTTTTTAATTTTTAATGATACTTTCAAATCTTCTTCAGCAATTGCTCTCTCTTCTGGACTTAGGTTTTTACCATCTAAGCGTGCACGAAGCTTTGTCATTGCTCTATCAAGCTTCTGAATGAACTTATTGAACCTGTGCCTGCTATTTAAAGCTTTCTCTAAGCTTTCTGACGCTGAAGTAAAATTTCTGTTTTCTAACTTATGCTCTGCATAGTCTATGATTCTGTCACTCATTCGAGTCTCTTCATTTTCACTCAAGAAAGTAGCTAGTGCATCGGATCTCACTGTAAAAGAAGGAACTTCAATTTCTAATTTTTTTAGTGCTCTTTTTATTACATAAGAAGTTGCTAGTGATCTCGCTAAAGCTACCATACGGCTGTTATTATAAAATCTTGGTTGTGAGAGTCCTCGAAGAGTTGTATTTACGGCTTTTGAATATAGAGCTATATAGTATGTTATAACTTCACACAAAAAATGAGCGTTAGGCATTTTAAAAACGACTAACAGAGCGTCTTCAACAATTTCACCAATAACTTTTACCATGCCAGCAACAAATCCATATCTGTAAGCTAGGTGCGCAAATTCTAAGCCGTAGCGTTCAACTACAATGTCTCCAGCTCCAATTCCCAACTTGCTAGTCCAACTTTGTGCAATAACAGCATCAACACTTTTTAAAACATCGTCCCTGCTTGGTAGCTTGCACTCTTCACAAGACAACTTTAGTTCTTTTAAGTATAAGTCAGTAATAGCCCCAGCAATAATCCAGAACCCATTTTGATTAAGGTCAATAACCTGGTTTTTAAAAAACAGTTTTTTAAGTCTTACAATCGGTTGAGGGCCTTTAGCTTCGTTTATAGGTTTCGATTCAAGGTCAGTTACTGCTCGAAGGAGGGTTGAGTAAAGTTCTGCTGTCTTAGCCGTATCTTCATCAGGCTCTGAATGAGCCTCTGAGCCTTTGGGGCCTAATGTGATCAGAAGGAGTAAGAGAGGTAATAAGATTTTCATAATGAGCAGGTGTAAACTCATCACTAAATAAATGCAAATTTCTTGGGCTATTCTATCAGTTGGCTCTCAATAAATGAAAAAAACTTAAAAATTTGGACTTTTTCAATTGCTAACAATATAAGCTGCTCATCTATCTGATTGGAGAAGGTATGTTTAAAATTATAAAGAACTCTAAATGGTCAATACTTATTACACTCTCAACGCTTTTTATGGGCTGTGGTGATAATAGCAAACAAGCCGATATTTTTGAAAAAAATAATACCACAAGTTTTAATAGGTTAACTGCTGAGGAACAGCAGAGTTTAGCTCCCAATGACCTATTTAAAAGTATTTTTCTTGAAGAAGAAGAGTCTTTCAATCGCCATTTAGATGCAGAGTCATTTGATTTTAATCAAAAAAATGATGAAGAGGATACAGCTTTAGTTGTCGCTATTAAGCTTAGAAAGTCTGAGATGGTGAACGCTCTTTTGGAGAGGGCAACCAAAACTAATTTTCAGGAGCCTAATAAAAATGGTAGAAGCTATTTTTCACTTTTAGTTGAGTATGATCTACATGAATCATTTGATAGAGCATTTGATTTTTATAAATCACAAGCCCAATATGGAGGAGAGCTGTGGTTTAGATTTGCTGACTTCAAAGATGAACAAGGACGTAGAGCTTCTTTTTATGCGAAATCATATGCAATGATTGATAAACTTGAAAACGCTTGGTTTTCATCAGTCACATCGGTAAAGCATTATTTCAATACTTTTTATTTTGGCTATGACAACGATGGGAACAGTTTTTTACATATGGCAGCAAAAAATCAGAACACTCAAGTCATAAATTGGTACGTTGAGAAACACTGTGGTTATGATGAATGGGAAACTTCAAGCATTCCTACTTACTTAACTCGAAGGTTAGGCGATTTTTTCTCAGAAGTTGAGCTTTCACCTTTTAGACGAAGGTTTGTAAATGTGCAAAATGACAAGGGGGACACTCCACTTCATTTAGCTGCAGCCGAGGGAAGAGTTGATAGCATAAATTCTTTAATGGCTTGTTATCAGACAGATCCAACTATCTTAAATAATGAAAAGAGGTTTCCGATAGTTGAGCTTCTGAAAAGTATAGACCCCGCTTTAGAAGTAGTCTCAGAGGATTATAAAGATGCGTTTGACTACCTACATAATGTCATCGATCCAGCTTGGTACAGACTAAATTTTGAGATGAGTTGGTTTCACTCAGATTGGAGTCTGGGGTTTAATTTTGGAAATAACTTTAGAAAGCTGGTTACAAAAAAAGACCGTAGTGGTTGGACTGCGATTCATTACTCCGCTAAAATAAGAGATCCTTACTTTTGGAACTCTTTGGAAGCTTATCAAAAAATTCAAGTCAGAACCGAGGAAGGCTTCACTCCTAGGCAATTAAGAGTTGAACAGTGAAAAACTTAAATTTTTTCCTCACTATTTTATGTTTATCGCAAATACTGTCTTGTTCTGACAAGGGTTCAGTTGGTTCGTTTGATGTTAACTTCATAAAGGTAGACAGTGAATCTAAAGGGCTGATATCAAGTTTTTCCAATGAGGGGTTAGACGCTAAAAATCAAAAATTTATATCAGAATCAGGTCTTTTAAATTATCTTGAACCTTTAACTGTAGCTTTTAAGGGCCGGTTCTCTAATTTTTCTGAAGTTTCACGCTATGACCTTGGACCTAGCCTTGAATTTCATTTCTACACAATGGACATGAACAGCCCTACAGGTTCGTTCATTAGATTTGAAAAATCAATTGAAGAGCAAGATCTAAGAGTGCTCTTTTTCAATAGGAATATTGAAGAAATTGATATTTGTACACTGCCGCTTGCTGTTTCAAAAAGCGGTGAGTTCAATATTGTGATTCAAGTAGAAAATGACATAGTGAGATCTAGATTTGCCATATGGAACCTGTATGAAGACCCTTCATCTAAAGTTTATAGAAATAAAGATATTCTAAATTTTCGGACAGCAGAATGCAGTTCAAACACATTGCAGAATTTAGTGATTGATCTTTTTGGTATGTCTAGCAACTGGGGACTTATTTTGAACTCAGTTCAAGTTGAGTCTGCTATTAGAAGGGCCCCATATGTTTTGTAGAACTTTTCTACTTTTCTCAATATTTACTCTGAATAGTTTAACGAGTCATGCTGACGACTCTCTAGACACAAATGTTGAAGCTCTTTTTGACTATAGGTCGGACCGAGTTAGAGAAGATGTGAACACCAATAATACGGCAATTAGAAACTTTTCTATAAGAGTTGAAAAAAAAACTCCTGATGGAAGATTTTTAATTGAACTTTTAGGTGACGAAGGCCTGAGCACTGAAGATGTGGATCTTTCTATTGGAGAGTTTTATTACGAAAGTATTAAAGATTTAAAGTATTTAGAATCAACAGTCAGAATGGGACTTTTTAAGTTAGACTACGGGGTCTTAAATGACTTTGACGATCATTTTTATAGATTGCCCTCTTACTATAAATTTTTGTACGGATTGCCGCGAGGTATTGATACGGGCCTATTTGTAAATAATCAGATCTTAGAGTCTAAATTTCATTTTGCTTTTGGCGCATATCTAGGAAAAGCCCTTAGGGCTACAGACCTCAAGCGAAGAGAGTCTTTTGGAACACCTTTTAGCGCACACTTAAAATATGAAATTAATAAGACTTCAAATATTAAGATAGATTACTTCATAAGAGAATACGAGGGGTCTCCAAGAGTGCGAGGGCTTGGTTTATCTTATGAGGGGGGCTACAAATACAAAGCGTTGTCATTTTCTGTACTATCAGAAGTGTTTTTGTTAAATACAAATTCGACTGAAGTAAATTCTCAAGCTCGAACATTTCTTTTGTCGCCAAAAGTTGGATATAAAAAAATATATCTCCAACCTATAATTTCTGGAGAGAACTGGGAAAACCAGAGCGCTACAGTTTCAAGTTCAGAATCTTTCAATTCAATAAGAGCAGGGTTTCATTTAACGGATCATTTAATTTTAGAAGGTGAATACTTAAAGATTGAGGACAAAAGAACCGCTCTTCTCAAGGAAGAGCAATTAATAGCCAGGGTTTATTTAAACTGGAGCTTTTAGAAAAAACCTACTTTTAAATTGCTATCATATAACTGATTGCACTTTTTACTAGCAGATAATTTTAGAGTTAGTTCGAAAAGGTGAGAGCATTTAGCTTTCATATAGATATTTTTGAGCCCTTAATTTTGACAGCTTAATTATAAAAACTGGAGTTCCCCAAAAATCTGAAAGGTTTTTATTGAGCGACTCTCTTGTTTCTAACTTTAAATTCTTGTGGTGACAAGTACCCAAGCGAAGAATGCCTCCTCCTCTTATTGTACCAAACTTATGGCTTTTCAATTGAAAAATTTAGAGCATATGTAACTCCTTATTTTAAAGAGACCTCAACAGATATAAGTAGGTTAAGTGATTCTAGATCTGATTTAAGGCTTGTTAAAACCTCTGGTATTGATGCCTGGGGGACCCATGAGGTTTTAAACACTAATAAAATAAATTTAAAGTACACCTCTGGAGTTGAGTTCTATCAGGATTCAAATAAAGGTCTAAGAGACGGTGTCCAGGTAGGAGCTTTCCCTAACGGAGACTCAGACTATTACGGACTTTATTTGCACCCATCGCTACTTATCAATAAAAAATTAGAGCTAGTTACAGGATTAAGGTATGATCGCTTAATTTCCAAGGATCAAAATAGAAACTTTGGAGAAACTGACAACTCAGCTTTTAGTGGCAAACTATATGTAAACTATTTCGTGGATGATAATACACTTTTGTTCGCAGGCTGGGGACAGGGGTTTAATGCGCCTAGATTACAAGACCTTTATATTACTGATTTACATTTTCCAGGAAACTTTTTTGTTCCTAACCCTAATTTAAGGCCTGAAAAATCTAACTCTATTGAAGTTGGAGGAAAAAAAGATTGGTCTTTAGGAAAATTTGGCGACTTATCTTTTAAAGCAAACTTTTTTCATACAGAAGCCACGGACTTTATCAATAGGCAGGTGCTTCCAACCACTACTGTTTTTATAAACCAGGATGAGGTTGATTTGTCTGGAAATGAGTTGAGCTTAAAATATACAAAAGACGCTTTTGATTTAGAGCTTAATTATGGTCAGACAAGATCAAGAAATAAGCTTACATCAGAACCATTAGGTGACACGGCTCCTGACAAATACAGCTTAAATATGTCTTATTTACTGAATAAAAATCTTAAGATTTCAACGTCTTCAATTTTTGTGGAAAGACAAGACCGCGTTCCAGATCTTTTAGAGGAGTCTCCCTCGTTCTTTGTTCAAAATTTATTTGTTAGCTATGAGTGGAAGAAAACCAACTTTCAATTATCAGCAAGAAATTTATTTGATAAAAATTATACGCCATTCGGTTCAGGGGTTCCGTCCGTTGGTAGAAATATTCGATTGTCTGTAGTGAGTCATTTTTAAAAAAAAGGGGAAAAGTATGAAGTTATTTAGTTTATTATTGGTTTTAATTTTTTTAGGGTGCCAGTCAGCTCCTAAAAATTCGTATACATTTGGTAGGTTGCACAAGAAAGACCATCAGAAAATTAAACTTAGGGGAGGCAATACCAATGGTCCTAAGTTAGACTTCGTGAAGTCAGAACTCGACTACCCAGTTGAGCTTTCTAAGTTTAAAACTAAAAAAGAAAAAGATAAGTTTGCGATATTAAAACAGGTCGGTGATTACAAAGTAAGTTTTGAATTTCTTGAAACAATGGGTTTTTCAAAAGATTATAAGTTAGACAGTCCTTATTTTTCGTGGGCTACAGAGTATGTTTTTCCGATCACTTCAAAAGAAAATTTTATAAGTCTTCAGCACATCTTAGTAATGAGCATTATGAAAAAAGGAAAACTAGCGGACTCTTACGTTGTTAAGCATTGGAGACAGGACTGGACTTATCAGAAAAGAAAAACTTTTGAATTTACCGGCGATAAAAAGTGGAAAGTCGTCAACCTTCCTAAAAAAGATGTAAAAGGAGCTTGGACTCAAGAAGTTTTCCAAGTTGACGATTCTCCAAGGTATGCATCCTATGGTAAGTGGGAGCATAGAGGAGATCACTCTGTGTGGACTAGTGCTTTGACTAAAAGACCGCTTCCGAGACGTGAATATAGTGTGAGATCAGATTATGATCTTCTTCAAGGCTACAATAAAGTTGTGATTAAGAGCGACGGTTGGTTTCACGAACAGCTAAATGAAAAAGTTGTTCTTGATAAGAAAACAATGAAGCCATCTAAAATTCTTGCTAAAGAGGTTGGAATCAACAGATACAGAAAAATTGAGAACCATGACTTTTCAAAAGGGAAAGAGTACTGGAAAGCGACAGCAGGTTATTGGGCTGAAGTTAGGAATAAATGGGGTCAAACTTTTAAAAATCAAAAAGAAGTTGAATTAAAAACAGAGCTGTATGGTAAGAAGCTATATAAAACTCACTTTGAATATGCTGGAAAGCTTTCCAAGGGGGAGGAGACAGAATTGTCTGCCCAAAAACATGCCGAGCAAACTATTGATCAGTTTTTAAAGTAGTTTGTATATGAAGCATTTTATAAGTTTTTTACTATTTATCAGTTCGTTTTTATTTAGCTCTTCTTATGCAACGGGAGAAGAGCGCTTTACAGTGAATTTAGATACATTTGAACATGGGAGTTACTGGATCTGGTCTTATTCAGAAAAAACAAAAGATTCTGACCTTTTTCAACAGCCTTATCTTTACGAAAAATATGAGGTTGTAAAAGTACAGGGTGATAAAATCACAATTGAAATGTCTAGTAGCTCTGATTTGGTTTTTGATGAGCCTGCTCATCATAAGTTTAGAGCTGATTTGAGTAAGTGCCTAGAGCTAGGTGAGAGCTCTTCAGATAGAAGTATGCGCTCTTGGAAAATAGCTTTCTATACCAAGTCTTTAGGCCCCGACTGGTCTCTTGTTTCAAAGAGTTTCAAGAGCTTGGCTTTCACTGAAAAATTTAACTGCTTCTCGTCTCTAAAGACAAACACCTCAATACCTTTTAGTAATGGTGATGAGTATTTTACGGCTTATCAAACCCCACAAAAAAACATCAAGACGTGGTTTGCTAAACATGAATCTAAAATAGCGGGAGTCGGAGTTTTGAGACTTCCCAAAAGCTTTAAAATGGAGCTTATTCAAGCCAATTGAATGGTGTGAGATAAGTGCATCTCTGGATGTTTCGTTGTGGCCTAGTAGGGCTATTATATCAAAAACTCATTCCAGGTGGTGTAGTAAATTGGATAGCGCTTAGACAGCAGTAGTCAAAAAAAATGCCACATCCTCAATTTGAAGATCTGGCAAAATTAAATTAGAAACCTAGGGACTCTCCGGTTAAACTTCGACTCATCTCCTCGCTGGAAGAGAGCCCTTTTGAGATCTGCATAAGCGCTTCTTTTTTCACTTCATCATGCAGCCATAAAAGACTCTTGCCAGTGCCAAAAAGAAGACCTGAAGTGATGATTAAGGCTACTAAAGTTTCTATTAAATTTTCCATGTGGTTTTACTCCTTTTTAAGTTTTATTTTTCTTAGACTAACTGGTCTTGTTTTGTTTCTTTTATGAAATCAGAAAATTCAGGTTTTAACATAAACCCTGTAAACTCATCTTTTGTGATTTTACCAAACTTCTTTATATAAACTCGTCTCAGTTGTTCTTTCCGATCTTCATTTGAAAGGGCGTTAAAACGCAGCTGTTTTATATGGTAGTCTGTCAGAAGTAATAATGCTAAATTTATGATGTCATCTATCTTAACTTTTCTACCTAGAGTTTTATTATTTACTTTCTTACTTATTCTTTGTGCGGCTAAGTTCGTCTCAGTTTTGATCCTGATCGAATGCCAGTTGTTCTTTTTTGGTGTTTTCATCTTGTTCTCCTTTTTTAGTTTGTTTTAAACATTTAAAAAAAGTGAGAGACGACGACTGCGGGGGACTGATAGCTGCAACGATGACCTTCGCTTTACACAAGACAGAAAACTCATTTTTCTACATTGTTTAAAATTGGAAAATCTCGTCACTTTATCGTCACCCTCAACCCGATTTGAGCAGAACGCAGCAGTTCTCACCCGAACTATGCCGCACTCTCTTTAAGGACTAACTTATGGTTATTGTTAAATTTTACTGCTCTACTGCCATTTAAATAGCCGTAGAAATAAATTGTGGATTTGCTTAAAAGAGTCTCATAACCCGAAGGTCGGGGGTTCAAATCCCTCTCCCGCAACCATTTTTTCCATAAGCATTCCAGGTACTTAGTAAAAGCCATGTTCTAACAACATGGCTTTTTTTTTGGTTTATGGACCACATATAGTCCACGGCAACCGGAAGTCAGCCGAAACAGGCCGTTACAAGCCGAAGACTTAAGCAAGTTTTAACACTGTTTTTGGAGGCTCTTCTAAACCTAAAAAATATGTTTCACTAACTTCCTCAACACTTCCACCAATCATATGAACGTATTTCATCGTTGTCTGTAAACTTTGGTGACCTGCCATTTCTTTCACTACTTTTACATTCACCCCGTGGTGAATCCATAAAGTAATAGCTGTATGTCTCAAGTCATGAAAACGGATTTTTCTGCCGCCCCATTCTTTTAAAAGTCGACCAAATCTAGTTGCAAAACTATCATGGGATCTAGGCCTACGAGACTCTCCGTAGAAGATCGTTTGATCTAACTGAACATCTCGTAAGCAACCACTCTTTCAAGCTCTGCTCGAAGCTCTTCGCATCGAGGAACGTGACGGTAAGGTAGGTCTTGTCTGTTTTTAGGATTACGTTTGATTAGGGAAACTTTAGTGTAACTAATTTTTAGCTAAGTCAGATAATGTATCATTCTATTTTTAATATAAGGCAGAGATATGAATCATTTACCAAAACTTACAGTTTATTACTGGATTATGATGTTGCTGTGTACAACGATGGGCGAATTGATTGGAAACCTGATCTCACGGAATTTAGAACTTGGCTATACCAAGGGTGCAGTGATCAATGTAGTTATTTTTGCTTTTGTAGTTTCTTTGTTCGTAACGCTAAAGCTATTTAATGATATTTTCTACTGGTTATTGATTTTGGTTGGTAACATTGGGGGAACGAATTTAGCTGATTGGGTGACGTTGGAGCCTTTAGCTAATGACATAACTTGGGGCTTTTTGGCTCCACTTCAACTTGGAACTGTTTCTGGTTCGTTGGCGGTGATGGGTGCTCTTATATTAGTTTTGATTGTTCATTATGGTGCTGCTAAAATCTCTGCAAGGGAAACAGTCTTTGTGATGGTAACTTACTGGTCGGCAATTTTATTTAGCAGTACTTTTGGAACGACCAGTGGTGATTTCATAACAAACGATACGCCACTTGGTGCTCTAGGGGGTAGTCTTCTTTTACTGAGTTTATTGGCAATAACATTTTTGTTATTTAAAAAAAATATAGTTACTAAACCAATTGCTTATTGGTCGGCGCTCGTTTTATTGCATCCGGTGGGTGCTACAATTGGCAATTGGGTCAGCAAACCAATAGGACTGGATCTGGGCAACGTATGGACCAATGTATTTATGATAGCTTTATTTTTTAGCTTTTTCTTAATCGGTGAAAAAAGAAATAGAATTTATAATTGAGGGGCGACCTGAGTAAAATAGAGTTGTCGTATTATATGGAAAAGTCTCGGGTTATTTCTTGCTGCAATGATCGTTTAGTCCAAAAAAAACTTTTAAACATTCATTTTTATGTCACAATAAAAGTGAAATTCAAAAGTGGAGAAAAAGTGAATATAAAAGAATGCTCAGTTTGTCATAAAAATATCAAATTTGAAAAGTGTACTCCTTTTGATCTTATAAATGATTCACTTTCAAAATTTATTCAAAAAGAAGAGCTGGATTTTAAAGATGGTGGCTATATATGTGATGAGGATTTGAACAGCTTAAGGATGCTTTACATTAAGAAATCTGTTGAGTCAGAGTCAGGAGAGATTTCAAAATTAGAAAACGAAGTGCTTGAGAGTTTAAAGGAGCAGGAGCTTCTGAGCGAAAATCTGAATTCAGAAAAAAACTCTAACTGTTCATTTGCGGAGAATCTGTCCGATAAGATGGCATCTTTTGGTGGGAGTTGGACTTTTATTATTTTCTTTGGCTCAGTTTTATTTTTTTTGGGTTAGTATCAACACTTTGGCAATTTTTAAGATTTCATTTGATCCTTATCCTTTTATTTTTTTGAACTTGATACTCTCTTGTCTTGCAGCATTACAAGCTCCAATTATCATGATGAGTCAAAATCGACAATCTACTAAGGACAGACTTCAAGCCGAGTATGATTATAAAATTAACCTTAAAGCTGAACTTGAAGTTAGACATATAAAGGCCAAGCTAGATCAAATAGCATCTCATCAATGGAGAAGAATGGTCGAGATTGAAGAAACTCAGGTGGAAATTTTAAATGAATTGAGAAATAAAAAATCAATTGAATTTTGAAATCTTTTTTAAGTTTTCATTAAAAAAGGCGCTCGTTTTACCAAGCGCCCAAAAACAACCCCTTTTAGATTGTAAGAACCTCTAAAAAGATAAACTATAAACCTTAGTTTAAAATATATTTCAAGAGAGTCAAACTCAGTTTTGATAAAAGTTAATTTTAGAATATGCAATTTATTTGTAAGCGACCTATAACAGGCCCCATTTCAAACCATATTTAAAAGTTTTATAAGCACACCTTCATAAGGAGGTGCTTGGTGCCAGAAGAACTACCAGCAGGTCTAGCCACAGCAAAAAGTATTTGGATAAAGCATTTAAAGCGATCATAAGAATTTTTAGGCAGTGACCGTGAGTACTGTAAAGAAAATGGATTAAGTTTTAGCACGTTTGGAACCTACAAAAGAAAGTTAGGTTTTCTCAAAAAATCAAAACCAAGAATAAAGCCGGCCGTCGCTTTTAAAAAGATCTCTGTCACAGCTGCTCCAATTATAACTGAAACTTTAGACCCCAAGTCTCCTGAATGGGCTGCTAGATTTTTAAAAGAGTTTTTAAAGTGAGATCTGCAGACTCATTTAAAGAAATCTATTTGTACTTTGAGTTCGTAGACATGAGAAAGTCTATAAATGGCTTAAGCGCACTTGCTCAACTTGAAGCTTCAGCTGATTGGAAAAAAGATCAGCTCTTTGTCTTTGTAAATAAAAACAGAAAACTCATGAAGATCTTGTATTTTGATAAGACTGGTTTTGCTCTGTGGTCAAAACGTCTTGAGGAGGAAAAGTTCCCTTGGAAAAAGTTTTTTAAAGAGAAGGTCTCGTCAGTGAGTGCCAAAGATTTAGATTTTATCTTGAGTGGAGTAAATATTTTTTCAAAACATGAAGAAAAGTTCTATGAGACAGTTGTATAAGTTGAAATACTTTTTTAAAATTTTGTTGTGCAAGAAGTTGATACTTTAAAAATCGAAGTCAAAGATCTCCGCGATCAACTAGAATCTTATAAAAAAGAAAACCAAACTTTATTTGAAAACAACAAGCTACTTAAGAAAGCCTTGTACGGCCAGTCATCAGAGCGAGTCGAAGATCTTCCTGACCAGTACAGGTTGTTCAACGAAACTGAAGAGCTCCTACAGGCCCCTGAAAAGTTAATAAAAATTGCGGGCTACATTAAAAAAAAGGGGAAGCAGAGCAGAAAACCATTTCCTGAAGATTTAGAAAGAGTTGTTGAAGTAAACGATTTATCTGAAGAGGAGAAGTTTTGCTCGGTTCATGGAGAGCCGTTAAAAGAGATCAAAACTGAAGTTGAAGAGTTTTTAGTGACAAGACCACCTGAGGTTAAAATTAGAGCTGTGCACACTAAGAGATACGCCTGTGCTTGTTGCGACAAGCCACCAGTGGAGCCAAAATCAAAATCTGTTATTCCAGGGAGTGGTGCTACAGAAGAAACTCTAGCTTTTATAATTTTTAGCAAATACTTCCAGCACTTGCCACTTTACAGGTTAGAAGATCTTTATAAGCTTTATGATATAAGTTTAAGTAGATCTGTGATGGCTTCGTGGATGGTGAATATCTCAAGTCGTCTCACACCACTTTATAATATTTTAGAAGAAAGAATGCTTGGAACTGGTTAAATTGGAATTGATGAGACCCGAGTGCAGGTATTAAAAGAAAAAGGTCGTGCTGCATCAACGAAGTCATCGATGTGGGTTAGATCGAGTGAGAAGTTAGGCATTGCACTTTTTGATTATGATCCATCTAAAGGTGCTTCTGCTGTAAACAGACTTTTAAAGGGTTACACCGGAGTTATACAAGCTGATGAGCACAACTGTTGTAATCAAATAGAAAAAGAAGTTGCTCTCAGACTTGGTTGCATGATGCATGCAAGAAGACGGTTTAAAAAAGCACTTGATGTGTCTGGAGGAACTTCAAAACTTGCGTTAGAGGGTTTAAGTTTTTTAAAAAATTATATAAATTTGAAGAAAATTATAGAGATAAAAAACTGGGAGCTGATGATAGGTTTAAATCGAGAAACTTGGACCACAAATGTCTTTTAGAGGACTACAAAAATTGGCTTTTAAAAAATAAAGAAAAAGTCCCGCCTAAATCAAAAATTGGGAATGCTATAAACTACAGTTTAACTTACTGGGAGCATCTAACAAATTATTTAAAAGATGGGCGTTATGAGATAGACAATGGATTTGTTGAGCGGCAGATCAAGCAGTTTGCGTTGGGTCGGAAGAATTGGCTTTTTTCTGCGAGTGAGAAAGGTGCTGAGGCCAGTTCTATTTTGTACTCACTTTTGGTGACGATCAAATTAAATCAAAAAGACCCCTATGAAACCTTAGTGCAAATTTTGAAAAAACTGCCCGAGGTCAAGACTCCGGAAGATTGGGAAGCACTAGCAGATCTGTTGCTGAAGTAAAACAGGGCCCGTTATAGGCCGCTTACATTTATTTCAGTGCAGTTAAATTGCTTAAAACTAAAAGGAGTATCTTACACCGAAGTTTATTTGTCGGTAAAATGATTCGTTAGTAGTGTCACCATTAAGCTTTTCAAACATTTCAATCTGTCTAAAAAAGTAATGGTAAACAATGCTCGCCGTCCAAGATTTCTCTAATTGATAGTCAAATACTAGTCTTCCTTTGTAGTATTGAGTTGATCCATCATCAAAGAAAGAAAGCTTTAGTGTAGAATAAAGTCTATTAAAGATTTCGCTACCTGCTGATAGGTGGGCATATGGAACCACGATAAATTTAGTTGATTTAAAAACTGTTGAGCTTTGAACGCTATCAATTTCGATGTTAGAGTGGTTCGCATAAATCCCTAATCCGGCTCGAAGGTCTATTTTTTTATTTTTATTTAAAGCAAAATCGTAGACAGAATCAAAGTCATACTGCTGCCAGTTTATAGCTACATTTTCATTAGTGGAAAATAACTTCCCTCCAATTTCAACATCTTTATAAAGAGCGTCGGCTATATTGATTTCATATGGCTGAAGATTAAGTGAGAGGTTTCCATATTTATTAAAGTTTACATCCAAACCAATATTTGCTGTGTGTTGATAACTTTCTTCCAATTTTAATTTTTTCAAATCTAATAGATCTTCGTTTTTGAATGAAAACTCAGATTCTTTTAAGAAAGTGGGTCCAAAGAAAAGACTAAACCTATACTTGCTTTTCTTTTTTCTAACGATGTTTTGTTCGTTGAAATTTGCAGAAAGGTTGATTGTTGGATTTTCTCCGTTATGTCCAATGTAGAATGTAGCATTTGGATTTTTTCTACCAGCAAAATAGGTGTTTAATAAAACTGCTATTGATGCTCCAGCTAAAACATCGTCTAAATAATGTGAATTAGCTTTGATACGACTGTAGCCAACAACTCCTGCTAGCATGTAAGCAGGCACTCCATACTTCAGTCCAAATCGTGAATTTATGTAGGCTGCTCCACTAAAGGCAGCATAAGTGTGGGCTGATGGAAAAGATTTGTTGTTTGATCCATCTGGCCTGGTCTTTTCCATAGAATATTTTAGACCGTGAACGAGTACGAGGCCAGCTGCAAAAGACTTAGCAAAATCTTTGTAATAGAGCTCATCTTTGCTTCTGTCTCCATCAAAAATCAGTCCTGCTCCGAGAGCAGTAAGAGGCAGCGCTAATTGCAGCCAATCACCAGTCTGAGTTAAACTGCTCTTTTGTGCGTATGAAATGTTTGAGCAAAGTAGGAAAAATGGAATTAGTAATATTTTGATCATTTAACGGCCTGCCAGATTTAGAAGGGGATTAGTATTAGACATTATTTATCATTGATGTGAGTTAGGTGTCAGTTGTATTTAAGTTCCATCGAACAGTTTAGTCTGATAAAAAACCTGTTTTTTTAAATTTTGATTTAGGCTTTTTGTTTGAGTGTGGCATTTATGTTCTAGGTGGTTTGATATATTTTCGAAGAGCTCAGATCTATCAAAATTCAATTCAGGCCACTGGTAGCCGTTGCAGTCCATGTAAGGATGAAAATAATAAGAGCCAAAGTCTTGAGCTACTTCTTCTTGTGTGATTTCTTTATAGAAGCCGTCGATTAAACTATCTGAACATGTGCCAATACCTGATTCTTCAAGCTTAAGACAGATTTCAATTGGGTTCACGAAGGCCGTTTGATCATTTGTGATTGTTTCATGAGGGTAGGTGATTCTGATAAATTGTAAGATGCTCATCTTTTGAGAGTATTTATTAAAAATATAATCATAAATTTCCGGATCTGATTCACCATTATCGCCAATTAGAATTAACGTTTGAGGTTTGGTTTCAGAAATAATCATCTCAATGGTTGAAATCCTATGGTCATTGGATGAGTCAAAAAAACTTTTGCGAAGGGAAAGTTCTCCATTTGGAAAAGAGTTATATTCTAAAAAATATTCGTGGTTTTCTCTCATAAAAAATTCTGGAGCTGAGCTCACGTATTTAATTTCAAGATCAGGAATTTCAGAAGCTAATTGAGAATAAAGCCTGGACATGCCCTTGATTTCATTTTCCACAGCGCAGGCATATAACAAGCGGTTAACCTTACTTCTTACATTTGATGCTTTGATTGTGTCATCTATGTCTGAAACAAGAATTGTCTGAGCTTCTAAACTTATGACCGCTAAAAAAGGAGTTATGTAGAGAGCTAGATTTTTTATGACTTTAAATATATTCACTTTGATCCTTTGTTGAAAATTTTATCACTGAAAGCTGTAGGCAAAAGTTAACCCATAATGCCCATCTGAAACAATAGGCACAAAAGAGTAGTTCTTTTCTTTCTTATATTTCCCAGGGTGATCAGAAACTTCATTTCCATACATGTAACCCAGAGCAATAGCTAGTGGGTAATCACTGGCCCAGTGGACACCGTTGTTGACCATCTCCCAGGCTAGTAGTGATACAAGTCCAATCCCAACTGGTCTAATGATCCATCTGTACTCTGGGTAGTTATTAGAAAGCACTGTCAGGGTCATAGTGGCAGTCATAACGTGACCACTTGGAAAAGCGTCATACTTAGGCGTGTTCCCAGCATAGCGGCTGTAACTAGGAAAGGCGTACCAGTCACCACCTGGCTCGGTTCTGACAAATGGACTTTCACGACCAGTAGTTCTTTTTAAGAGCTGACTAGTTATAGTTGATGTCGCCATTCCGTGAATGAGTTGGTAGGACGTTCTAACTGGGCGTGATTCCCCAGCAACTTTACCGTAAAGTAATAGACCGCCAGCTATACCAAAATGTAGCCAGCCGTCTCCTAAAAAATACATTGCGCCTCCCCAGTCACTTGGAAGCCTCAAGACGTCACTTCCTTGGAATGTGATAACTGCTGAAGTGCTGTCGTCATTTCCAATACCAATTTTTCTGCCCACTCTCTGAGTGTCTAGTAAAATGGACTCATCGTATTGGTATAGAAGTACTGTTGATCCAATAATAGCTCCCCAATAAGGCAAGCTTTCTTTTTGAACTGATTTCCCTAATACTCCGAGGGTTGTTTCAGGAATTTTAAAAAAAACGTCTTTAAAAGTGTTGATTTCAGAGGCGTGTAAAGCGGCTGGTGATAAAAAGATTAAAAGAATCAAAAACTGTCTCATGTGCGTCCTCGCAATTAATAATTAGTGACTAAGTCTCACCTAAGTAATTAGCAAAACATCTCTTTAGCAGTTAAAACAAGTTTTTTTAAGGCCTTGTCCTGATTTTTAAAAAGCTAAGTTTCAGCTAAGTCTTGAGGTTTAAGCTGAACAAATTTATAATTAAAGAACTTATTTCTAATCGTGAGGTTTTGAGAATTGAAAATACTATTGGTAGAGGACGACAGCTTAATTGGCAGTGCAGTTGAACAAGCTTTAAAGGATTCGGGATATGCGGTCAACTGGGTGCAGGATGGTGAAACTGCAATTTCGACGCTTAATACTGAAGACTATGCTTTAGTTTTGCTAGATGTCGGTCTTCCAGGGAAAACTGGTTTTGAAACTTTAGATTACGTCAGGTCACAGCGTAACTCAGTTCCAGTTATTATAGTAACAGCCCGTGATTCAATCTCTGACAAAATTAAAGGTCTTGATTTGGGGGCCGATGATTATCTTGTAAAACCTTTTGAGATCGAAGAGCTGAACGCAAGAGTCAGGGCTGCAATTAGAAGAAGTCGGGGTGTCTCAAGTTCGATCCTAGCAACCAGTATTATGAGTTTAAATCTCGCAACTAAAGAAGTCGTCAGAGATGAGGTCTCGCATATTTTAACATCTAGAGAGTATTCGCTACTTTATACACTTATGTTGAGTCCTGGAACTGTTTATTCGAAGGAGCAGCTTGAAGATAAGGTCTATGGTTGGAATGAAGAGGTTGCCAGCAATGCTATTGAGTTTATAATAAATGGATTAAGAAAGAAAATTAGCAAAGACGCGGTTCAAAACATAAGGGGTCTGGGTTGGATGGTGAAGAAATAAACAGGCGGACTTCTCTTCAAAAAAGACTCGTTAAGGTAATTTTTATTACTGTAGTTTCTCTTTCGCTATTAGGAGTTATTGGTGCGGGCATCTCGGTTTTCAATGAAGCACGCGAGCTTCAAGATGCTTTTTTAAAAGAAAGCTCCAACATGGTTTCTACAATGAATACTAAGTCTATACAGAGTAGAAATGTAGAGAAATTTAATCCTAGTGATGACGAGGCTCTTATTGTTCATCTCATAAATGAAGATGAGGACAGTGAACAATTAAAAAGTGTAAAAACAGGCGTTATTCAGACAGTAAATATCCGAGGTGCTGACTGGAGGATTCTATCTAACAAGTCAGATAGAGACGGAAGTTTATTTGTTGTCGCTCAGCAAACTGTAGAAAGAAATGAAATCGTTCTGAACGTGATGATTGGAATTTGTGCTCCAATTATTGTAATGCTCATAGTGATTTTGTTGCTAATCAATAGGATAATAAGTTCTCAATTTCAAATTTTTAATGATCTCTCAGTGAGTCTTGATTCTCAAGATCCTAAAAACTTAGAACAGCTTCCTTACAATGATCTTTCTACTGAATTTATACCGTTTATAAAATCTATAAATGGGCTTTTGCAAAGAACAAAATCTATGACTTCTAAGCAAGAGCGGTTCATTGCTGATGCTGCACATGAATTAAGGACCCCTGTTGCTGCCTTATCAATCTTGGCTGAGAACTTGAAAAAAGCTGAATCTAATGAAGATTTAGCAAAGCGCCAAGAACTTTTACTTACAGGATTTTCAAGGCTTAGAAAGCTCGTCAATCAACTTTTAGATTTGTCTAGATTTCAAAATGACTATTTTGAAAAAGTTGAGATCGTGAACCTTAACGACATTACGAAGCTGGTCTTAGTTGATCTTCATCATTTGGCTGAATCTAAGAACATAAACCTTGGACTGTTGCCTAGTGAAGATCTTCAAATTGAGAATAAGGGGCTGTGCATAAATCAACTTATTAGGAACGCTGTTGAGAACGCTTTAATTTATACGCGCTCTGGTGGTCGGGTAGATATAAGTATTAAGTCATTGGATGGTTTTGCCGTATTCAAAGTTTCAGATAGTGGCCCAGGTTTAAATAAAGAGATTATGAGTAAGGTCTGGGACCCATTCTTTCGAGGGCAGGCGGTCAAGGTTGAAGGCTCAGGTTTAGGTCTTTCAATAATTAAAGAGATCTCTCAAAAATTAGGAGGAGAGGTTTTTTTAGAGAATAAACCAGAAGGTGGAGCTTTGTTCACTTATCAACAAAAATTGCCATAATTACAAAAAGAACATTCATATATACGCCCTAAGTCGCAGCTAAGTTTTTAGAGCTATGTTGGCTTTATGCAGATGTTCCCCCTAATGCATTTTTTGAAAGAAGATAATCTCTGTGACTTGGTTTCCCAATGTTGAGCCACAGAGCCTTCTTTTATTTATTTGAAAATTTGTTCATTCCTTTCGTACTTTGCCTGATAGCAGTCTCGGGGCTTCTCTTTGTTTTACAGCTCATCCAGCTTTCTGAAGTCCTGTTTTCTGATTTATCTCTATTCATAATTTATATTAAAGTTTTTGCCCTTCTTCTTCTTTCATATCTTCCAATGGTCATTCCATTCTGCTTGTTGTTTTCTATTTTAGTAGGCTATGAATCTTTGAGCCAGAGTTCCGAACTCATCGCGTTGTCATCATTGGGATATAATAAAATTTCTATGTCAGCTCCTGCCGCATTTTTGTCGGCGGTGAGTTTTTTTTTAAGTTTTTATATTCTTAATAGTTTGGGGCCCAGCAGTAACTACCTGTCAAATGATTTAGAAAGAGATTTAAAAAGACGAGCCGCCGTTTTTGCTGTCCAGCCAGGAGTCTTTGTAACAAAAGTTAAGGATTACGTTGTTTACGCTGAATCTAAAAGTTCCACAGGAGATCTTCAAAAGATTTTGATAGATTATAAAGATAGCTCAGGTAAGCAAGAAGACACTGTTGTTTTCGCTAGATCAGGTAGATTGATTAAAGATAAAGTAGGTTTGGTAGGTATTGAGCTTTTTGATGGAGAGGCTCACTCTGTATTAAAGAAAGATCTCTCAAATTTAATAATCTCTTTTAAAAAGTATTCTATAGATTTTTTTCTGCCGAATGCAGCTAAGGCTCCAATTGCAATAGAGGAGCAAAAAACAACAAAGCTCCTAAGCTTTTTTAAAAATGAATCTGAGCAATCAAAAAATAGTTTTCTAATGAGAAAAGAGATTTTTAAAAGATTTCTCATACCGTTTTCAACAATTTTCTTTTTTATAATTGGATCAATATTAGGTCTTCGTGTCCATACAAGGAGTTCGAAAGGATCAGGTACTTATTTTGCACTAGGAATCTTTTTTATTTTCTGGGGCTCAATCTTTGTAAGTGATTTTTTGTCTTTAAGCTACCTAAGCCTCTATTTTATGACAATCCCAATTGTTGTTTCTATATCAATAATTGGATCAATTTTATTTTATCAAAGAAAAAAGGAAGTTTTTTAATGATTCGTTATGCATTTACCAAAATTAGAAATTTTTTCAAGAAACCTTTTGAAACTGAAGCTCAGTTTTTATTTCTAGGAGCTTTGAGCATTGTACTTTTTGGTAATCATGTTTTGTTAGGATTTATCCTTCAATCTGAAACGGGAGGCTTATTAAACAGTCTTCTCATAAAGACTGTTTTAATATGTACGCTTTTCTTAGTCATATGGATGGTTCTTTTAATTGGCTATTTATTAAATCTTTCAAAGATTACATTTTTAGTTATGTTCACGCTTGCGGTTTGTGCAGATTATTTTATGAAAAAATATGGTGTAATGATTGACTCTTCAATGTTTGAATCTGCTGTCCAGACTAATTATGTAGAAGTGAGTCAATATTTTGAAATAGAAATGATGGTTTTTGTGTTTATTATGCCGACTTTAATTTTTACAGTTTTTAAATTATTTAAATTTCCAAAAAGTCTCTTTACAGAACGTTTGTTTTTTACAACTAAAGGCTATCTCTCATCTCTTTTGTTTATAGCTTTATGTGTAGGTTCGTACTCTAAGGGCTTCACCTCTTATTTAAGAAACAACAGGCAAATCACATATATGGCTAACCCTATTAATGTTATCTTTGAGGCGTCTTCCTATATTAAGTCAAGGGTATTTCCTAAAGACAGAACTTTTCATTCAATTGCCAATGACTCCAAGTATACGGGATCTAATAACAGTATAAACATTGTGGTAGTAGGAGAGACTGTAAGGTTCGACCACTTAAGTATAAACGGTTACGAGAAAAATACGACTCCATATTTAAAAGCAGTAGATGATGGTTTTATAAATTTTGGAAAAACTCAAGCGTGCGGAACATCTACTGCTACATCTGTCCCATGTATTTTTTCTCACAATGTCCGAAGTGATTTTGATAAAGAACTGGCTCCAAATTATGAGAACTTGTTAGATTTTGCTAAAAAATCAGGTTATGAAGTTTTTTGGATTGATAACAATTCGGGATGTCAGGGACTTTGTGGCAGAGTCAATTTTGTCTCTACTTCCAAGAGTAACGACCCAGATCTTTGTAATTCAGGTGGGTGTTATGATGAGATTATGCTTAAAAAGTTTAGGAAAATAAAATTTGAAAAAAATAAAAAATATTTGATCGTTTTTCATATGTTAGGCAGCCATGGTCCTACTTATTATAAGAGGTATCCAGACACGTTCAAAAAATTTAAGCCAACTTGTGACACTAGTAACTTGGATGCCTGTTCTAAACAAGAGGTTGTGAACACTTATGACAATACGATTTTGTATCTTGATCATTTTTTAAAAAAATTGTCAGTAGATTTGAAAAATGTAAAAACCACACATATTAAAAATATGCTCTACACTTCTGATCATGGAGAGTCTTTAGGTGAGGGGGGTGTCTACCTTCATTCTTT
>Ga0115567_10001344_pt1 | contig 24721 bp, 24 predicted proteins | sample COGITO_mtgs_1204_2_FD_88679 | JGI IMG/M metagenome (GOLD analysis project Ga0115567, IMG submission 88679) | Pelagic marine microbial communities from North Sea - COGITO_mtgs_120412 | ecosystem: Environmental > Aquatic > Marine > Epipelagic | place: Germany:Helgoland, sampling site Kabeltonne... | reverse complement strand
TGTCACCAGCATAGCACGGCCCGGGTCCATGCCTTTTTCAGTCATATAAAAGATAAACATGCCCGTGATGCCTATCATCGCGGTGGCAAAGGCCACCCTCACGCCAATCAGCACCAACAACACCAAAACCCCGGATAAAAGGATCGCAATTTCAATAGTGGTCATTTTAGGGCTTCCTCATCCAAAGATGATACGGTTTTGGCTTCATTAAGCGCTTGGGTTGCGGCATCTTCAATCATGGGCACTGCAACGGGCATCTCTTCGCCGGTCTGCATTGCGCGACCATAGCCCCAAAGTTGCAAAAACAACCGCAAGATCAAAAAGACGAACATTACCACCACGACCATTTTCACAGGCCAAGTATGAATGCCCAGATCATCAGTAGTATCGCCCAGCATCAAAGCCCGCATAGCGTGATTTTGCGCGCCATAAAACAAGGCCCCTGATAAGATCAGCATTACCAAAATGCCGATAAACTCCGCCAACCAACGCCAGCGCCCCCGCAGGGCCCCTGTTACTAGATCCATACGGATATGACCGCCTAATCTTTGACAGTAGGAAATTCCTAAAAATGCCATGACGGGCACAATTTGCTGCATGATGGCAACATAGCCAGGCACCGGCATATTAAGCAATTTACGTCCCAAAATATTCGCTACCGAAATCAGCATTGCCGCCATCACCGCCAGCCCCCCTAACAGGGTAAGCTTGGTTTCAATGGCGAATAAGGCACGATCAAAATGGCTCAGCCAAGAGCCGTCAGTGTGGACGTTATGAGCGGATGACATTATTAATCCTTGAAAAAGAGCCCCCGCTTTTGCGGGGGCGCTTTGATTATTTTTTCAACGCAGCCAATGTGGCCATTGTAAAGTCGTAAAGTTCTTGTGCAGGAACGCCTTTTGCGGTCTCGGCCGCTAACCAGTCATTAAGAACAGGTTTTGCCGCTGCTGCTTGAATTTCAGCCACAACTGCATCGTCCAAAGTTATCACTTCGATATTATGCTCAACAAGCGCCTTATCCCATTTAACATAGGTTTCTTGATAGGCTTCATAATAGCGCTCCATCGACGCATCGATGGACGAAGTCAGTGCAGCACGCTCTTCCGCTGAAAGGGATGCCATCGCATCAGAGTTGACTACAACGGGGCAGTTCACCGAACCTGGGTTTAGGTTCTTATGCCACCATTTTGCGATGTCGATGGTGCGAAATGACAAATGCGCGTGCGGTGCGAATGCCACAGAATCAACAACACCTGTTTCCAAAGCGGTATAAGCTTCTGCCGAGGTGACCGAAGTTGGCACCGCGCCGATTTTGGCCATTGCTTGACCAATGCCGCCAGTAGCACGCACGCGGTGGCCTGCGAAATCAGCAACTGTGCGCGGTGGCATGCCTACGCCCGCCAAATTATATTGCGGCAAAGGCGACGCCATCAAAATTTCGGCATTCCAACGCGCCAAATCTTTTACGGCCGCAGGGTGTTGGTAAACGGCCATGTCCAAGGCTCCCTCTTGACGCAGCGTATCAACACCCAGAAACGGCAGGTCAAGGACCATCAAAGTTGGGTTTTTATCTGGATGATAAGACGAGCAAAACTGCGCCATCTCAAACGCGCCGATCGAAATACCGTCAAGGTTTTCTGTGTTTTTCGAAAGGCCACCATAGCTGATATTCAGCGTAAAGCTGCCATTAGTTTTTTCTGAAACAAGCTCAGCCAATTTTTCAACATGTTCAGTAAATGCCCGACGTTTGCCCCAAAGCGAAACGTTCCATTCCGTAGCAAGCGCTTGGCTTGCAAACGAGGTGACAACCGCCGCTATGGCAAGTTTGGTAAAGTGATGTTTCATGAATAGACCTCCCAGTCATGTGATAGACGTTCTAAATAGCTAGGTTGCTAAAGTTACGGGTCTGCCGCCCTATGTAAAGCCTTAATTGCCAGATTTGAAGCAGATTGGCCAAATAAAATTACCACCCAAGTGCATAATTAGAGATGTTCCTGGGTCGGCGCTTAGATCTAAAACATAATTTCTCTCAAATGCATGCAAAAGCTGTATTATTTGGCATTGATTTTGCAAACCCACCCTGCAGAGAGGCAGCGTTTGACTGCAGGCCTGATCAAGATAGGGAAATTCGACTGATGTTCACTTGGTTTAAAAGCAAAAAAAACGATAATGTGCATAAGCTTATCTGGCAAAATCAGGTCGCTGCAAAATTTTTGATGACTTACTTTGAAGGCACAGCACGTAAACCGAACTTTTTAGGCGGCGTGGAGCGCATCCATGGGCAATCCTTATCGCTGCGGATTTTCGATGAACGCATCGAAAAGATGCCGCCACAAATGCAATTTGGCTGGATGTCAGACAATAAGTTTTTAAGAAAAATCTACGACGCAACGATTTTTGCCAAACTCAAATCTTTTGACGAAACCTTTTCAAATATGTGAGACAGATGTCAACGCTTTGGCGCCTGCCCTTTTTTCTAGGGGCGGGTCTGCCCTTGACCAAAGACCAGATATTTAAAACTGGTCAACTGCTCGGCACCAACGGGCCCGCGGGCGTGCATTTTGCCCGTGGCAATGCCAATTTCAGCACCCATTCCAAACTCTCCCCCATCTGAAAACTGGGTAGAGGTGTTATGCATCACCACCGCGGAATCAATCTCTAGCATGAATTGGTTAGCGACATTTTGATCTTTGGTCACGATTGCGTCCGTATGACCTGAGGAATGCGCTTGCACAAAGGCGATGGCCGCGGGTAGATCATCGACGAGTTTAATCGACAATATACTGTCTAAATATTCCGTGTCCCAATCGGTGGCATCGGCCTTTTCAATATTGGGTAAGATCGCGCAAGCCTGCACATCGCCGCGCAACGTGCAGCCTGTCAACTTTTTGGCGAGGAGCGGCAGAAAACGGGTCGCAACCGCTTGGTCAATCACCACACATTCGGTCGCGCCGCAAATGCCCGTCCGCCGCATTTTGGCATTTTGAACAATAGCAAGCGCTTGGTCAAAATCGGCATCAGTGTGAATATAGGTGTGATTGTTACCCTCCAAATGCAGCAATGTAGGCACCCTGGATTCGCGCTGCACCAAAGACACAAGGCCCCGCCCCCCGCGTGGAATCGCCAAATCAACCGTTCCCGTAGCATGCAAAAGTTCGCGCACCGCAGCGCGGTTGGGCGTGGCAACCATCTGCACCGAGGCTTGCGGCAAGCCTGCAGCCAAAAGCCCTGTTTTAAAGCAATCAACAATCACAAGGCTGGACAAAAGACTTTCCGAACCGCCGCGCAAAATCACTGCATTGCCCGATTTTAGACAAAGCGCCCCCGCATCGGCCCCAACATTTGGTCGCGATTCGTAGACCATAGCAATGACGCCAATGGGCACCGAGATGCGCTTGATCACCAGACCGTTGGGCCGATCAAAGCGGGCCAGTTCGCGCCCCACAGGATCATCTTGCGCGGCAATATCCAGCATTGCGGCCGCCATCGCCTGCACGCCTTCGTGCGTCAAGGTGAGCCTCTCGACGAACGAAGCTGATTTTTCTCCGCCCGCAAGGGCCTGCAGATCTTCGGCATTGGCGCGCAGCAATTCATCCTCTCGCGCCAAAAGTGCTTGAGCGGTGGCCTGCAGAGCCAAGGCCTTTGCCTGCGGCGTTGCCTGTGCCAACAATGAGGCCGCCTCTTTCGCATTCGCCCCTAAAGTTGCGATATAGGCCGCAATGTAGGTGATAGGTGCAAGGGGGGGCACGGCGGGCAAGGTTTGGGCAAGCGGGTCTTGGGTAGGATTGGTCATGATAGTCCTTTGAAAGAGAAATGAGGGAGGCGCGATTAATGCAACGCTTTTGCACGCGCATAGGCGGCCTCCACCGTATCTGCCAAAAGTCGTTCTAAGATCCCGCCGCGGCACAGCTCGGCAAGCCCAGCCTCAGTCGTGCCGCCCTTACTTGTGACCGAGTCACGTAATGTCTCAGCGCTGTCATCTGACAGGCGCGCCGTTTCAACCGCGCCAGCCATAGTACCTAAAACCAAGTTTTGAGCGATTTGGGGCGAAAAGCCCAACCCCTCTGTCGCTTTAATAAAGCTGCGTATGATTTCGAAAATGTAGCCCGGACCACTACCGCTGATCGCGGTCAGGCGATCGATTTCATCTTCACTGGCAACTGCAATGGCTTTGCCCGTTTGCGCCATTAAATTGGTAACTTGGGTTAAATGCTGCGGCGTGCAGGCCGCATTGGCATAAAGTCCGCTAACCCCCTGCCCTACCATCGCAGGCAAATTGGGCATGACCCGCACCAATGGCACTTGACACAATATCGTCTCATATGTCGCGCAAGAGGCTCCCGCCGCAATAGAGACAAACACCCCTCCAGCCCGCAGCGCCAGCCGGTAGTCAGGCAGCACTTGCGCGATCAACTGCGGCTTTACCGCGATGATAATCATATCAAACTTCGCCCCCTTCAGCGCGCTAGCCGAGGTGACATGGCGCAGATCGGTCCCCAAAGTTGGCACGGCCGGATCTGCCACGGTAAAGCAGTTGGTTCTCGTCTGTCGCCATTGCTTTAAAAGGGCACCGCCCATTTGTCCGCAGCCAATAAGTAGGATATCCATCGTTCCTCCTAAGCCCCCTTAACGCCTAAAAAGCGTAGGCAGACCTTATGATCTGCCATGAAGGAGCCTTGTGTGAACGGCCCTTGATAGAGCATCTTGCGCCAAATTGAAACCCAAGCCCAAAAGCCCGCCCTTGAACATAGCTCCACTTTATGTGGTATAAAGCACAGAATCATAAATTTAAATCGAGGTTAATCCCTGCGCCTGCGGAGGGGTTGGTTTTATTTTTATCAAAGGACATTTTGGTTGACCGAAATAAAAAAAAAGAAAATCGTTGTTAAAATCGGCTCTAGCCTTTTAGCGCATAGCGATAGACTCACTTTGCGTTATGCTTTTATTAACGGCCTACTGAGTGATATTTCCCAGCTTTTAAGTGAAGGCTATGACATCGTTTTGACCTCGTCTGGATCGGTTGCTTTGGGGTTGAATATGATTGGCAAACGACCCGAAGATGCAGGGGTTTTGGACAAGCAAGCCGCAGCAGCTTGTGGTCAACCCTTGTTAATGAATGCTTATAAACAGGTGGCCTCAGAACATGGGATGAATGTGGCACAGGTCCTGGTCACTGTGGATGATATGGAAGATCGGCGGCGATTTTTAAATATTAAGAACACAATGTTGCGTCTGTTCGAAAATGACGTTTTGCCTATTTTGAATGAGAATGACTCGGTTGTGCCACGCGATCTGAAGGTGGGCGACAATGACCGTTTGGCCGCTAAAGTGGCACAGATGATCGAGGCGAACTATCTGATTATTCTGACCAGCGTCGACGGGCTTTATGACCGCGACCCCGCCGATCCTGACGCTGTGTTTATATCAGAAATTTCTGATGTCTCGCAGCACTTAACATCTACCACTGGTACCAGCGCTTTGGGCACGGGGGGCATGTTAACCAAAATGCAAGCTGCAAATATGGCTCAAAATGCAGGTTGTGAAACCATCATTGCCCAAGGGATCATCGAGCGCCCCGTCTCATCTGTCTTGAATAATGAGCGACGCCACACCAAATGCTTGGCCTTTGGTGTGGCCACCTCACCGCTCAAGGTTTGGTTAAGCAACCGCTTGCAAGTGGCGGGCACTTTGATCGTAAGCGATGCTGTGGCGGAAATGATAGTGGCTGGTAAGCGTGGGTTAAACCGTGAAGATGTCATCTCGATTCAGGGCGACTTTATGAAGGGCGATGTTTTGCATATTTACAGTGCTGCAGGTAAAGAATGCGCCCGTGGCTTGGCAAACTTCTCGTCGCAAGAAATTATGATGCTGGCGCGCAATATAGAACAAACGGTTGAGCAAGTACTGGGCTATATGACCAAAAGCGCCGTAATCAGCGCCGAAAATTTACTAGTGCTTGAAGACCACCACCTACCGTGGGACGCGCCCGAAGACGCACCAAAACTTGTCACCCATAGCTGAAGATCAAATGTGAGCGATTGGGCGCGCCATGAGAGCAATAAAGTCAGATTGGCAATTCATGAATTGCGATGCCACCTGAAGGCGCCCAGATGCTTCAAAATCGACAAGTGAACCACTATTCTCAATCGAGACTTAACTTTGCTTGACAGCCGCGGCCACCATATGTTGCCAACGTTTGCAGCAACAGCCTTTACAGTTCTAGCACAATCTGGATACTGCATCGGATACCTGAAAATAGCAACTATTCCACAGATAAACATAAACCAATAAGAGCGTGAGCCGTGACATGACACAAAAGACCGTTGTTAACTCCTGGAATGAATGGGATCCTCTAAAACACGTTATCGTGGGGCGTGCGGATAATTGCCATATACCCCCCGCTGAACCTGCTCTCGATGCAAAAGTACCAGAAGACAGCGATATGCGTGGCCAATGGGGCCGTAGACCGCAAGAAACTATTGATCGTGCAAATGAGTTATTGGACAACTTTGCATCAATGCTTGAAAAGCGGGGCGTTCGGGTCGATAGACCCACTTCAATAGATCATTCTTTGCCAGCCACCACACCTGATTTTCATACAGACAGCCAATTTGGTTGCATGCCTCCTCGTGATGTTTTGCTAACCGTTGGCAATGAAATTCTAGAAGCAACAATGTCTTACCGTTGTCGTTGGTTTGAATATTTGAATTATCGCCCTCTAATGCAACGTTATTGGGAAGAGGATCCACACTTTCGTCATGAAGCAGCCCCAAAGCCCAGGTTAACAAACGAAGATTATCATCCCGATTATCTGTCAGAAAAAATTGGTGTTGAAAAACGGTTAAAATGGGCTGCAGATAAGTTCTTTGTCACGACAGAGGAAGAACCATTATTTGATGCTGCTGATGTCTTGCGTTTTGGTCGTGACTTGGTTGTTCAACATGGGTTTACTACTAACCTAAAAGGCATCGAATGGCTGCGCAGACACTTTAGTGATCATCGTGTGCATGCGGTTAACTTTCCAGGCGACCCATATCCGATCCATATCGACGCTACGTTTACGCCGCTGCGCCCAGGATTGATATTGAACAACCCCCAACGCCGCTTACCCGAGGAACAACGGAAGATGTTTAACGATAACGGTTGGGAAATTGTGGATTCAGCGCAACCCGCCCACAACGCACCACCTCCTCTTTGTTACTCGTCCACTTGGTTATCAATGAATGTTTTGGTGCTTGATCCGAAGACGGTCTGTGTTGAAAAGTCAGAAGTTTACCAAATGGAGCAAATGGACAAATTGGGAATGAATGTAATTCCGGTAGAGCTCAGAGACGCTTACGCGTTTGGTGGTGGCTTGCATTGCTGTACAGCCGACGTATACCGTGAGGGCGTCTGTGAAGATTACTTCCCAAATATGTCTGACTAAAATTCAGTTATCTGAAAACAGTTGTTTTTAACATTCAGGACGGTCGGCCAGCCTTTTAATGGGCTGGCTTTTCTAATTATTGAAAGACAATAAGCCCACAACTAACGATATCGTGTAACTACTTACTTAGTTTCACAATTGCATAACTACGCCATTAGCTTTTTGTACCCATGGCCTGCTCTACGCACAAATTATCTAATCGAGACCACATCAAACATACAACTGTTTGACGTCAGCGCTTATGTGTCCTCAGTGTATGAGGTAACTATTGGGTTACGAAGTCTACAGACACATTAAGTCTTCAGAGACTTCTTAAAACAGAACTCTGTACAATCGCTTTTAAAAAATTATTGGAACAGTATCTAGAGAATACATAAAATGATTGGGTCTAACTCACAGCTCGCTGAGCTGCCCATATAGCCACACCAGAACCAGCGGAACTACTCTTTCGCTGCTGGTATTTTAGTAGCCGTCAGGGCTTAGGTCAGATTTTCACTTAACAATAAGGCGCATCAATCTCCAAATTTTCCAATGACAACTGTAGTCGTTTGTATAGTCGATCTACAGGGGGGTATGACTTTGCGCTTTGCAAATTTCAACCTCCATGGTCTCATTTTCCTGAAGTGAATAGTCTCTACTGAACCCAGTTTTCAGGGATCAACATGATCAAATTCGTAGTACATATTTACCGTCTAATTCACTTTAATTTCAGTTTTATAGACAATGTTCGATAAGTTCATTATTATCTAAACTTGTTATCTACCGCCGCCCTCATTGCTTGATCAGGGTATTACTTAATATCTCACGGACTTGAGCTGTCTAAACCGCTGACACACAACAACAGAATAAATGAATTATTAAGAATAAAGAGATAGGATAAAGTCTTATGACGCCATTTATTGTAACAATATTAAAACAAGGCTGCCCCACAGTTGATATTGACGCTCATTTTCTCGAAGTTGTGCAGGCTTTAACTGAAGCCCAAAGCGGGACCGTTGTTGTTGTAGACAAATCCCAAAAAGTTATGGGCATATTATCTGAAAGAGATATTGTTCGTGACCTTTCAAGGCAAAAGTCGATCGAAAACTCTACTGCCAAACACCTTATGACTAAAAACATAATTTCCGCGGATACAAACGTAACATCGTCAGGATTGATGGAGTTGATGGTTCGCAACAAAATTCGTCATGTTCCAATCATAAATGGAGATGAACTTCTCGGTCTCGTTTCCATCACTGACGTGATCACACGGCTACTAGACAAGCAACTAAAGGAGACCGAGCTAATGAAGGAATGGATCAATTCCTGAAGCGCTCAGCCACCAATTCCCGTTCACAAAACCTTTTTCTTTCGATGGGAACACCCACTGCTTCGCCTACTCTTGTCATCATCGTTACTCTAGTTGTGGTAAGGGATGAATTAGTAACGCAATGAGCCGATCCCAAGCCCTGTGCTGGGTGCAGTAGTGGCCCGGGCTACAAATGACGTTCGACCCTATATAAATATATTCTGATGTTTTCTCTCCCGAAGCGAATATTCAGTCTGGTGAAACTAAAATGCAGGTTTTCTGCAAGTCTAACCGCGCTCACGACCCATTAATTAAAATTAATCACAAGCCTTAGGTATGTTGTCGAAATCACTCGCGTTATGGCGCTCTTCGAGTCTTTCCGACGGCTTGCCATGATTTCGGTTGACCATACGGCCTTTTTGAAATGCTGGCCGCGCGTATATTTCATTTGCCCAACGATTTACGTTTTTATACCGAGTTACATCCAAAAACTCAGCCGCATTATAGAGCAAACCCTTTACTAAAGCTCCATACCAAGGTGCAGTAGCTATATCTGCGATGGTATAATTATCACCAGCGAGAAACTGACGCTCAGCAAGGTTTTGATCCAAGACGTCTAGTTGGCGTTTAGCCTCCATCGTAAAGCGATTAATTGGGTATTCAAACTTTTCAGGCGCATAAGAGAAAAAATGACCGAACCCACCACCCAAGTAGGGTGCTGACCCATGCAACCAGAAAAGCCAATTTAGAGTTTCGGTCCGCTCTTTAATATCATGTGATAAAAACATATTAAATTTCTCAGCAAGATAAAGTAAAATTGCACCACTTTCAAAAACGCGACAGCCATTTGTCGTATCGACAAGGGCTGGTATTTTTGAATTTGGGTTAATATCGACAAAACCGCTACTAAATTGCATCCCATCGCCGATTTTAGTCAACCAAGCATCATACTCGGCGCCTGGGTGGCCTAAGGCTAGCAACTCTTCGAGCATGACCGTGACTTTTACACCGTTTGGGGTGCTCTGAGAATATAACTGCAGAGGATGTTGTCCGACGGGGAGTTCTTTTTCATGAGTAGGACCAGCAATTGGACGGTTTATTTTTGCAAAATGGCCACCATTTTCGGCGTCCCAAGTCCAAACCTTAGGTGGGGTGTAGGTCATCAATATCTCCAAGTACTTCTAAAGTTATCGCGGTTTGTTGTGTCCTTAAAAAACAGGCGCGACAACCACTAAAACTAAACTGAACTTTAAAAAACGGCTACTTTCTGTCAGATTGGATCCTATAAAAATCGGTTATCTACATTTCGATTGCTCTTCTTAAGAAGATATTTTTATTAAACGTAGAGATTTAATACTCAGCCCAGCTCTGGGTGCAGTAGTGACACTGATGAGTTATAGTATCTCTCTTTTTATCAAACTTATTCGTGCTCCCATTAACGACGGAGTTAGACGCCATATGGCACCCTGCGTTACGTTAGCTTTACGAGCAGAGAAGGCTCGGTCAGCGGCAGCTTATTGAGTTAATATATATATTAGCGATTAATCTACTAGCATGACAGACAAGCTTTATTCCTTACTTCATAAAGCAATATGCATGCGTAATACCAATACCGAAGCTCAGGTGAACATCTTAAATATAGTACATAACGTTGAAAAATGTACTAATCGGGCCGAACTCATCTATGCTCAGTTCCTACAAAAATATAGACAAAAGATTGTAATTAGATTGATTTTTCTTATTTACGTTTTAAACGCATTCAATAATATTGAAATTATAAACCCTGCTCTGGAGCAATGTAATCTTCAGTCTTCGGGTCTTTTTTGGGTTTTACCCAGCGATGGGAAACGTTGGACCAATAACTCATCCCACCTTCATTTTTTGGGCGCAATTCGATGGGGTCATTTATAGACTTTCCCGGTTTTTTTTGTTTTTGAGTTATTTCGTAAATTTCCAGCACTGCTAAATCCCTAAGGTCGGGTGATTTAAAATCAATAGTTGTTAAAAATCTTCGTATTGCTATTAACGCCATACGAGCTTTTTTTTCATCAATATTTTTAACCTTGTTTATAAGAACATTTGCCCACCAAAAACTGACGTCAAAATGACGGTCCACGCCTTTGACTGGGGTAATACTTTTTGTTTTAGTCAAGTTCTTAAATCTTACTTCTTTGCTGAAAGAGTAAACGTCCAATTGTTCAATAAAATCGATCGAGAAATTTATCTGATCAACGGCTTTGTCCAAATCAGATTTGAATTGATTGAATTTATGTACATCTCCATCTCCGCGCACTCCTGCAAAAGGATCCAGATGCTTGTCTGAATTAAAACTTAAGTCATCAGGGGCGTCCACTAACGGTAAGCCGTTATTCAAAGCTGTAATATTATAACAACGCAAAATATCAGGATGAGACAAATCAGGATTATCTGGATTTATTCGTCGGGCAAATGATGACAATCCAACGAGGGCAACCCGTATAGCTTTTTTTGGGACATTTTTTTCAGTTCGAATTGTTTTGTTTGCCCAACGAAAATGTATATTTGCCGATTCTTTAAGTATCGGATCTACCCATACCCAATTTGGTGAGTTTACAGTTTTTTCAACAATACTTTTTCCCTGCCGCATTCTTTTCAGCAACGATTCTTGAGGTTTTTTCAAACCTCTTCCATCCCATTCATCCATAGATTTCGTTAGATCATTAATTGTCTGCTGCCAATCTTGAAAAAAAGGGCTTTTGGGCGGTTGTTCACCTCCATTATCCTGGGTAACTTTATTTTCGTCTCCCGTAATTCCACCAAATGGGTCAGATCGCTTCATTTGTTTGAATTTCCTCAATTTGATTAGTTCATTACGGGTTTTCAATATTAGTAGTCATATAATATGGACTACCATGCCATATTTTTCCAGTCATATATTTCTCGCCTCTCGTAAAGGAGTTACCTTCCCCATCAGTGAACAAGGCGGTTTCAACCTAACAAAGAACGCAGAAACATCCGTTGATTAGGGTGAGCGCTTTTATGCTCGGTTCCCGCCTCTTTCAAAAGAAACGGCTAAAGACCTGATGAGGTTCGGTTGACTACGCTACCCTTGGGGTAATATTTTAGTTACTGTTAGACATTACCGATTTAATGCGAAAAAATCAGCTTTAAACAGTCTTTCAAAAAACCATTCAGCAACGCAACATGTTAAAAAATACACGGCAGAACGCAAGTAAAAGTGTTGGTTTGGCACAAAGGCCATCTAAAAAGGGAGGAAACATCAATTCCCTCCCTACAGTTGTATAGCAGATTTAGTCTATTAAGCTTTTGTGAGCGCCGTCACAAAGTGGTGAGTTTGCGGTTTTCTTACATCCACAAAAATACACTGTCTTTGTTTCGGTAGCTTCAAATTTTAACGGATTAAAGTCGGTGCCTTTGTGGCTACCATCACAAAACGGTTGTTTTGCGCTCTTGCCGCACGAACACCAAAAGTAAGATTTTCCCGCCTCTACATCCACTGGATAAGGAGTTTTTTGTGCAACTACTGGTTCTGACATTTTATTACCTAAATTCACAATATACTGTGATTGTATTTCAGAAACTTATTCTGACTATTTGGAAATAATACTACTGATAAAAACTTTCAAGTGGCCAAATTATAAAATCAAAGTAGTCATCCTAAGTGGCAAATCATCCATTGCGCCTACACTTAAGCACCTGAATATCCCACAGTATCTTTCGACTTAATATAAACACTGTATATCTCGTTAAATGGTACCCTAAAAGCCCATCATCAAGACAATACACACACTGGCTGCTAAAGTTTCAATAGCATTTTTGCGGGTGTGTGAGTGACTTTCACTGAGGCCCCTCTAAGCTACATATTTTTGCAAAGGCCAATCAGTTCGCCCTAAATCACAAGATGGACCTTGGTCCGTTTTAAAAAGCTGCCACCCAAAAAGGCGGCAGCTTCAACGCTTTAGCCTAGCACTTCGTGCACGGCCGCTTTTAACTTGGTGGCTATTTCATCAACCAAGTCATGGGTCAGACAGAGTGGAGGCGCAAAACCCAAAATATCACCTTCAGGCATTGCACGACTAATGACACCACGGCTTAGCAGTGCGCTATTTAGGGCGTAACTGATCTTTTTATCTGCATCAAAATAGGTGCGGCTGTCTTTATCGGCGACAAATTCCACCGCACACATCAAACCCTCACCACGCACTTCACCGACATTTTTATGATCACCTACAGCGTCTTTAAGGGTTTTCTTTAGATAAGTCCCAATTTCGCCTGCATTTTGCACAAGCTTCAGCTCATCAATCAGCTTCAAATTAGCGACACCCGCCGCCGCGCAAACGGGGTGGGCAGAATAAGTCCAGCCATGGCCTATAGGGCCTAATTTATCAGTACCCTCTTCCAACACTTTCCAAAACTTTTTGCTGACAATTGAGCCTGATAGCGGCGCATAGGCCGAGGTTAGGCCTTTAGCTATAGTGATAATATCGGGCTTCATGCCGTAATGTTCTGAGCCAAACATCGTACCCAAACGGCCAAAGCCAGTAACAACCTCATCGGCAATCAGCAAAATATCATGGCGATCTAGCACGGCTTGAATGGCGGGCCAATAGCCTGCAGGCGGGGGAACAAGGCCACCCGTGCCAAGGGCAGGTTCACCAATGAAAGCCGCTATTTTGTCGGCCCCTTCTGCGGCGATCAGATCCTCTAACGCTTTGACGCAGTGTGCCACGAATTCGGGCTCGGATTGATTTAAATTTTCACGCCGATAATAATAGGGCGCTTCGGTGTGAATGACCTGCGACAAGGGAAGATCAAACTTATTGTGAAAAATTTTAAGCCCCGTCAAAGAGCCTGTCATCAGACCCGAACCATGATACCCACGCCAGCGCGAGATGATCTTCTTTTTCTCGGGGCGGTCTAGAACGTTATTATAGTACCAAACCAATTTAATGTTGGTTTCATTAGCATCAGAGCCGCTTAGGCCAAAATACACTTTCGACATGTGGTCGGGTGCACGGTCTAAAATCATTTTAGCCAAAGTGATAGACGCTTCGGTACCGTGACCAACATAAGAATGATAATAGGCCAGCTCTTTAGCCTGCACGCTCATCGCTTCAGCTATTTCTTGGCGACCATAGCCCACATTCACACAGTAAAGCCCCGCAAACGCATCAAGCAGACGATTGCCGTCGCGATCTTCAATATGGCAGCCCGAACCGCCCATAACTACGCGCTGCGCCAGATCCCCTCGCGCAAAGTCGGCCAGATGGGTCGAGGGGTGAAAGAAATTGTCGCGGTCCCATTGTTCTAGTTGGTCATTCTTATGCATTTTGTTCCTTTGTGCCCACATGTTGTACACATCAACAGAATTAAATTAGATATGTCAATAAATACACGGCATTAATTAGCAATTTTAGGCAAAAATTCATTCAATAAATCTTGTGTTGTATACAAAACAGTGCAAATACTTACTAAAATAAGACCCTTTTTCAAAGGAACAACTTCGTGAAACCAACCATCGCACCTTTTAGCCATCGTGAATATCAACGTCGCATCCACAAGACTCGTGCTGCAATGGTCGCATTGGGGGTTGATGTTATTTTCGTAACCGATCCATCAAATCAAGCCTGGCTTACAGGCTATGACGGATGGTCATTTTATACCCATCAAGGCGTAATTTTGGGACAAGAGGGTGACCCCGTTTGGTGGGGGCGTTATATGGATTCGATAGGCGCTGGCCGCACTGTTTGGATGAGCGCAGATCACATCAAAGGCTACGGAGATCAATTCGTGCAATCCACCGTGCTACACCCAATGACCGAATTGGCCGAACACCTAAAGGCCATGGGATACGCGTCGGCGCGCATTGGGGTTGAGATGGAAAATTATTATTACTCGGCCAAGGCGCATCAGGTTTTGGGAATCTCCCTGCCCCAAGCAACGCTGGTGGATGCGACAGCTTTAGTCAATTGGCAGCGTTTGATAAAATCTGAAGATGAGATCGTTTTCATCCGCAAAGCCGCACGTATTTCAGAAAAAGTCATCACCACCGCGATTGAAAAAGCTGCTCCAGGTATTCGCAAAAATGACCTTGTGGCAGAAATAATGCACGCAGCCATCACGGGCGTGGACGATGATTGGGGTGATTATCCTGCCATCGTTCCACTTACCCCTTCGGGTCTGGATGCAACGGCCGCACATTTGACATGGAACGGCGATGAGATGCGCGCCAATGAGGCCACCTTTTTCGAACTTTCGGGTTGTTATCGCCGCTATCACGCGCCTTTGTGCCGCACCGTGTTTTTGGGTACGCCGTCTGACGATATGCGCCGCGCCGAAGCAGCGCAAATCGAGGGCATCAGTGCTGGGCTTGATGCCGCACGCGCGGGCAATCGCACCTGCGATATCGCTCATGCCTTTTTAAATGTATTAAAAAAATACGACATGAGCCGCCAAGGCCGCATGGGTTATCCGATAGGGCTTTCTTATCCTCCAGACTGGGGCGAAAGAAGTGCGTCAATCAGAACCGAAGATGAAACAGTTTTGGCCCCCGGCATGACTTTTCACTTCATGCCCGCCCTTTGGATGGACAGCTGGGGGCTCGAAACCACAGAAACCATCCTTATCACAGAAAATGGCCCCGCCGAGGCGCTTTGCACCGTTGAGCGTAAGCTTTTTGTGAAAGACTAGCTATGTATTTTGATCAGACCCAAGCTCTGTTGGAAAAGCTCGTAGGATTTCCAACTGTGTCAACCGACAGCAATCTAGCAATGATTGAATATCTGGCAAACCGCTTGCAAGATGTGGGCGCCAAGGTGGATGTGATGTCTGACCATTCGGGCACCAAGGCCAATCTATTTGCTACAATCGGCCCCGAAGTCAGCGGTGGAATCTTACTTTCGGGGCACTGCGATGTGGTGCCCGTAACCGACCAAGCTTGGAGCTCAGACCCCTTTAAGCTCCTGGAACGCGACGGCAATTTTTATGGCCGCGGCACTTGTGACATGAAGGGTTTCATCGCGGCCTCAATCGCCTTGGCCCCTATGTTTGCGACCAAGGTTAAAGACCGCCCCTTGCATTTCGCCTTCACCTATGACGAAGAAACGGGCTGCATTGGGGCGGGTCATTTAGCCGAGAACCTGCGTGCGCGCGGCCTTGTGCCTGCGGTCGCAATTGTGGGCGAGCCGACCGAGATGCGCATTATAGAAGGACACAAAGGTTGCTACGAATATACCACGCACTTTCATGGACTTGAGGGCCACGGCTCAAGTCCCGAACGAGGAGTGAACGCGGTTGAATATGCGGTGCGCTATGTGAATTACCTGCTGCAGGTAAAAGAAAATCTACGCAATATGAGCCCCGCCGACAGTCGCTTTGATCCGCCATGGAGCACGGTCAACGTGGGCGCATTCAATGGCGGAGTTGCACATAATGTAATCGCTTCAAAAGCCCGTGTCGATTGGGAAATGCGCCCCGTACAAAAAACTGATGCCGACTATGTGAAAGCGAGCCTGCTTGGCTACTGCGAAAATGATCTTTTGCCAGCCATGCGCGCGATCTTTCCTGATGCACGCATCGAAACCCAAACCATCGGTGAAGTTGAAGGGTTGATCCCATCCGATGTGAATGAGGCCAGGCGGATAGTGACCGAACTGACTGGCCGACAAGACGCCGATGTGGTGCCCTTTGGCACAGAAGCCGGTATTTTTCAGGCCATGGGCATGGATGTCGTACTTTGTGGCCCAGGCTCGATCGCTCAGGCCCACAAGGCGGATGAATTTGTAGCGATTGACCAAATTAAAAAATGCCTCACAATGCTTGAACGTCTGGGGGATAAGATGAGTGCCTAAAGACCAACCTTCCGAGAAACGCGACCCCATAATCCCTGGGGTCCGAGAACGCCATGCGGCGATGCACCACGAAATTCGCAGTCGCATCAGTGTGCTTGACTACCCCCCTGGCATGCGTCTGTCTGAAGTGGAACTGGCCGAAGAATTTGGTACAAGCCGCACACCCCTACGGCGGGTTTTGGCACGTTTGGAAGATGAAGGTTTGGTCAAATCCATGCACGGGGTTGGAACATTTGTGACTGATGTTGATCTAGACGAATTAGAACAGGTCTACCAGTTGCGCGTAGAACTGGTAGAATTCACAGCCAAACTTGATCCGGTCATGCCAGATGACGCGTTTATGGTGCGCCTTGATTTGCTGATTTCGCGCAGCCAAAATATGGCTCAAACGGCCAATCCACAGGCATTTACCCGCCTCGATATTGATGTGTTCCACACACTCTTGGACCTAACAGGCAATCGCCCGCTACGCAAAACTATGGAAAGACTTTACTATCAAACCAAGCGGATCTGGCAAAAATATGCCATTGATGCGCGGTTAGACCTGAACGCAGAATTCCGTATCTTTCATCGCGAACTTGAAGATATCAAAGAAGCACTTTTGACCAAAGATCTGGACGCTGCTGCTCATATCCAACGCGCTCATATTTCAATGAGCTTCAAACGTTTAATGCAAAACGAACAGGGCCTTTAGAGCGGAGTCCTAGTCACGCATCCTAACCACTATGATAGGTAATGCTCATTGATGCCACGCCACTACAACATAAACGCACTAGAAACAAAGTCGCTTTGTTGCGTTTGGCTAGTGCCAGAGGGGCCGTCACAGGCAGCTATGATAGACGGTTGCGTTACTCCATATGGGGTGCGAAGTACACTTACAGACGGGCTATTTTCGTTGATGTAAAAGGTGGCCAAGACCACAATATTTTGGCCATAATTATAAATAGGTGCAAAATGCAAAAATACTCACTTCTTGACCTGTCTCCTATCCCAGAGGGTGGAACACCAGCTGACGCATTGGCTAACTCAGCGAGCCTTGCTTTAGCGGCAGAAAAGTTTGGTTATCATAGGTATTGGCTTGCGGAGCATCACAATATGCCAGGCATTGCGAGTGCGGCTACATCAGTGGTGATTGGTCACGTCGCGGCAGCGACAAAGACAATACGTGTTGGAGCTGGAGGAATTATGTTGCCTAATCATGCTCCCTTGGTGATTGCTGAGCAGTTTGGCACCCTAGCAACATTATACCCAGGACGAATAGATCTTGGACTTGGGCGCGCACCTGGAACAGATATGGCAACGGCCCGTGCATTACGTCGGCACATGGCCAATGGAGATAGCTTTCCCCAAGATGTGCAAGAACTAATGGCATATTTTTCGGACGCATCCGACAGAAAACCGGTCATGGCAATTCCTGGAGTTGGAACTAATGTCCCTGTATGGATATTAGGCTCAAGTCTTTATGGCGCTGAGCTGGCCGCACTTCTCGGGTTGCCCTATGCCTTTGCATCACACTTTGCGCCAGCAATGCTGGCGGAAGCCCTTTATATTTACCGAAACTCATTCGTACCTTCAGAGACATTAGCAAAACCATACGCATTAATTTGTGCTGGTGTATGCGCCGCGGATACAGATGAGGAGGCACATTACCTACGATCTTCGCAGTTACTGGCATTCGCCCGTTTGAGAACTGGTAATCCAAGCAAATTACCTTATCCAGTTGAGGATGTGTTGTCAGAGATTCCACCCCATGTTCTTTCTCAAGTTGAAAGTGCGATGTCATGCTCTGCCACTGGCGCACGAGACAACATTAAAAAGCAACTGAAGGCACTTATTGATCAACATAAACCGGATGAATTGATGGTGACTGGGATGATCCATAATCACAAAGCAAGAGTGAGGTCATTTGAAATAACATCTGACGTTTTAAAGGAACTGAGTGTTGCTGCACATTGACTTTTATATATAGCAAACACTGCTACTTAACTTAAGTAAAAGCTGAAAATATTAATAATTCAGCAAATTAGATTATAAAAAAATACAGGCATCAACGATGCTCAAAATAACCGCCGATATTAAAAGTATCTGTGCACTGATATTAATAATTCACCGCGCACAGCATAATAGTATGGGTCTGTAAAATTCCTAAAAAACTTAATGAAAATTGACTGACCGTCACTAAATTGAGATTTTAGTTATAGAATAAATTGACTTAGTCTCTTCGATGAATATTTACACAAGTCAATCATTTGAAAAATCACTAGAATGAGACCTGCCGAAGAAAGATAATTTCTTGTCATTCAATACACTACCTTAAACAACTAAATATTATGTAAAGATCAAAATCTGCGACCTTTGCCAAATATCTAATAGCAGGCTTACAGTTTCACTCGACACCATCAAGTCTTAGTAAAAAAAAACTTCCCCTACCTATAAACTAATCGCATATACCGCCGTTTGTTAAGATAGGAGAATTTTTATTTTAAGAGGTAAAACATGTTTGATGAACCGCAAGCACCACAGTCAGTCCCTGAGCTTTCCAAAGAAAATCTCGATATTTGCAAACGTTTTTTGTGCATCCTTGGCATTGAAGCGGATAAAGATGACCAACAGATTGCAAACTTATTGACACAGATTGATCAGTTTTGGAAAGCGTCGGGTAGGTATGACTTCAGAGGTGCGCCTAAATCAGAAAGCTATGTGTTGCATTGATTTGTAATTAGAGAGCCGCAATATATGGCCTGATGGGGAGACTAGAGGATACGAAGCAACAGTTGGATTTGTTTTTGATAGAAAGGCCAGCGATCAAAAATATTGCCGGCTATAAAGAAGTTGCACCGATAATTATGGGCAAAAAAGTTTTAGAGGGGATGCTGTTGGCTGGTATGCCCAAAGCTTAAATGCTAAGATAAAACCAACAGACCAATATTTTATAACCAAAAAGTTTCAGTTCGCTTGGTTTCAAATTCATATTTTATGAAAATCTTTTAGTTTGATTTTGGAAGCTGATTTAAATCAAATTATTGTTATTTATTAGCTAGTTTAAAATGATCACTGAAAGGTTGGCATTCCAACAAAGTAGTATTTATACAGTTTTCCAATAGTGCTTTAGATTCGTCTAATTCATTTGGCGAAAGTTCAGAACTTAACACCGCAAGGTTCTGGAAAGCCTTGTAATTATGACTTTTGGCGGCAAGTGTCAGCACTGAATATGCAAACTGCAAACTTTCGGCATCAGTCCTATTTTCGTAAAGCAAAACACCCAGATTATTTTGAGCGCCAGAATGTCCCAAGCTCGCGGCCAGCAAGTACCATTCAATAGACTTATCTATATTTTTTTTAGTTCCCAGCCCTTTTTCCACCATAAAACCTAAATTAAACAAAACAAAACCATTGGGGTTATTTTCGTAGTATTCAAGCCATGAATTATAGGCAGCACTATAGTTCCCCTGCCGATAATATTCTGTTCCGTTTGAGAAACTCTCAGCGTGCACTTCGTCGCTTAAAGCAACAAATATAAACAGAAAACACATAAAGTGACTTCGGTAGACCTTTATACTTACCTTAATTTTGTCCAGCAAAGTTTAATCTCTTAGTAACCGCATCTAAATTAAAGCACACATTTATTTACGACAAAGTGCACTCAGACCCTGGACTTAACATTAATGTTAAACCCTCAGAAAACATACATAATCTGCATTCCCTGTATTATCTTGATATAAGTATATTGATTATTGCTTAACCTGAACCCCATATTTATGGGGTCTTAATCTGTGATCTATATTGTCCGTCGTCAGACGAAATGCAAAAATCATTATGGTTATCAATAGTAAATATACTATCATTCAGATTTTAATCGGGCGCCTTAGCTATTAATTGGATAAGGGTGGATATTAGCAATTCACACCAACGAATAGATGCAAAATACTAAAACTTTTTCAATTTTTGGTCCTAGAGGGCGGTTGTTGGTTTTAAAAAACAACCAAAGGCATATTTTTCATCACAGGGATAATTTGTGATCTAAATATTAAAGAAGGGCGTAAAAATATATAAAGAGGAGACTATAATGCGTTTTATACTTGCAGCCTTACTGGTTTGTTTATCTTCGTCGCTCGAGGCCCATGCGCCTGTAATTAATGACGGCCAAGCTCCAATGACGCTCGAATATCCATTTGACATAGAAGAGCCTGAACACTCTAAGGCGATCTTTTCAGAACTAAAAAGCGAGCCCCATTACTACAAGATAGTTTCACAAGAAAAATTCCGATTTTATGCAGGACTTACGGCTCCAAAACTGGATGGTTGTGCGTTAAAACAAACTTTCGATTTAAGAATTTTGGATGGCAATAAAGAAGAAGTTGATAAACGCAACGGCAAGTCTGGCGAATGGTGGCCCTGGTATGAAGAGTACGGGAAGACTTGGTATTGGGTAGGGCCGGAAGTCGGCAAAGAGTTCAAGTCTGATCGGGTATATCAAGCAGGCACTTATTTTATTGAAGTGTCTAACCAAACCAATACTGGAAAATATGTTTTGGCAGTAGGTGACGAGGAGCGCTTTGGATTTAGTGCCATTGCAGGAATGCTCTTAAAAGGAACAATGGGGAAAATTAAGCGGGGGTGGTGGGACAAATCAGACTGCTAATGGATTTCTTCCAAATTGATTATAATATCTTAAAACTACTTTATTTCCCTAACGAAATGCTTCGTTTCACAAAACCAAAGTCATATTTTTAACAGAGTGGTGTGCATTTCCAGCGAGAGAAATTGCGTTAGATAAAATGATCTATTTTGGCCGTGGGTGCGTAGAAGAATTATGAACAATAATTTCAAATCTGCATTCAAGAGGGCTGCTTTGACTCTTGGAATTTTTGCCTCGTATGTTTCGCCTAACACTGTTGCTGCTGGTGGGGTTGAGTATTATAAGTTTCCTTCCATATACGGTGGGACTATCGACACGAAGCAATGGCAGGGAAAGCCTTACCTTGTGGTTAATACCGCGTCTCAATGTGCCTTCACCAAACAATATGCCAGCCTGCAAGAGTTATACGACAAGTATCGTGAGGCGGGCTTTGGAATGGTCGCAGTTCCATCAGATGACTTCAATCAAGAGCTAGACAGCGATGCAGAGGTTAAGAACTTTTGTGAACTAAATTATGATATTGATATGCCGATGAGTGAGACCCTCTCAGTGAGGGGGCAAGAAGCGCATCCGTTCTTCAAAGCAGTTAAAGCCCAAAGTGGCTTTGCTCCAACGTGGAATTTCAACAAGATACTCATTGGTAGCAACGGTGAGATCATCGACACATGGGGTTCGTTAACAAGTCCACTTTCGTCTAAGTTAACGAGGGCCATTGACAACGAGCTTTCAAAACCTCAAGAGGTCTGGTCCCAGTGATCCATAACATGAAAAGCTTCCAAAAGCATATTCGCTGCTTTCCTACCTAAAACTATACCACATTAATCGATATAAATCCAACATTTATATAAATTTAATGTATTAGTATCAGCAGTTAAGGCCATGTTAGAATTAAATGGTCAGGCTTTGTCGGGACCAGTGGGTCCCTGTGTTTCAATTGCTCAGCTATAACATGCCAACCGTGTGTACTGTGTACACGTGCACTACAATTCAGCATCTAGGGATAAGTAAAGCGTCTTATTGTAAGTGCTTGGGCGGGTAAGCTGATTTTGAACTTCCTAATTGCGAAGTTTAATGAACGCTTTTTTGATTAGCGCATCTTTAATTAAGCACTCAAGTTTGTTGTTAAATCGATCGTTGTTCTGCAATGCCATAAGTTCATCTTGCGTCAAGCTATAAGGGTTGTCCTCTAACTTCTTACGCAAGGTCATGTCGTTCCAAACCGATGTGATTATGTTACGTTCTTGATCCGTCATACATAGTTTAACGGCACAGCAGTGAGCAGTGTTAGCGATTAGTTTGGATTACCTTCACCTTGATGTACATGAGATCCATATTTTCTAACTAAACGATTTCCACCTGCTTGGTTTGCCGGGTTACATTCGAGGCAAAGCTATGGTTTTGGTGATGTTTCTTTTAATTAGTTGGATTATTTGATCTAAAAGTAAAATTAGCTGTCGATCATTGAAGTTTTTTCATACGCTCACTATTATTGTTCATATTATATATCAAGAAATAGCATGATTTCTAAGGAGAGCGCCAATGGCCAAGGTAATTCAGTTAGTAATCTATAAGGAAATCAGAGACCCCCAAAAACTTGCTAGCTATGCAGCTTTAGCCGGGCCAGCCATGATTGCATCTGGCGCTAGATTTTTGGCGAGAGGTGTACCGTTAGCTGTAAAAGAAGCAGGAGAAGCCCTCAGAACAGTAGTTATTGAGTGGGACAGCCTCGATGTTGCTGAAATAGGATATAATAGCGCCGCTTATCAAGAAGCTCTTAGAGCCTTAGATGGTGGGGCTATAAGAGAAATTCGATATATAGAAGCTGTCTAAGCTTTCATCTCTATATGTAAAATCGTAGCACCTTTATATTTCACAGGCTTCATTTTATCAAATCGTGGTCTATAGAGCCCTCGATCTCAATAAAATTATAATTTTAAGGTTCGGATAAAAAATATAAATAGTTGTTAAATGGAAGGTTAACGGAATGTCATTTTTTGATCTCATTGTAGCAGTGTACAATAGTGGCGATATAGAGCGTTTAGAAAAGCTTATTCACGAAGATTTCCTTTTTATGAAAGATTATTCAATTCAGAATAGAGAGGAGTATTTGGAAGATGTGCAAAATCTTTTTAATAGGGGGATTAAAATGCACAAGCCAACGTTGATTGTCGAAAATGAAGATATAGTCGCTTTAAATCATATTGTCGTAGATGACGCTGGCAACACCTTTCGAGTAACTGCTGTCAATTTTATTAAAGATGGGAAAAGCTGGAGAATAACCACTAGTAGAACAAAGATTTAATTAAACATCCAAGTTGCAAATGCATAAAAGTGTCGTTGTCCTTGCCCCCAAAAGATGGCCCCTTTTATCGGGCCGTGCGTCTCTGACAGTGAGCATTGGTTCATTGAATGGTAAGTTCAGTTGGGAGAAATTTTTTTTGGTAGGGTAGTTAAAACACAAAACAGCCAACAATGCCTGGCCTCCCCAATCTCTCGACATGAGGCCACCCATCCCAGAAACTCGGTCAACAAGTGGTATATGAATTGGGGCCGGGCAATCATGGTCAGCCCCAAAAGTGCTTCATCCCACTCCTAAGAAAAGATAGCAGGATCAAATAATGGGACCAAACACCTAGCGGTTCAACTTCACCCAAGAGGATATACGTGGGCTTGAACGCACGCAGGCATCTACAAAGGCGACACCGTCAATACCATCACCCAAGCTGGGGGAGAATTACCGGGGAAGCTGACGCAGGGTCCACAGTGGTGCCGTCACGGCGGGCCAGATTGACACGCACGGCCTTAAGTTTCGTAAGCTATTGTAGGGGGGGATTACCGTTGTGCTAAATTTTAGCCCGTGGCGGCTCAGTCAGATGACTGCGCCGCCAGCTAGAGTAGTAATAGGTTCATTATCTGCTTTTACATAGCCTTACTCTTTACAGTAATTCGGCTAAGTTTTTCAAATTTATGTGCTACTGGACTTGCTCAAAAAGTGTATCGAACCTTTTTGTCGCCTTGCCCTTGTGCTTAACAGACTTAGCCGTATCCAGGTTAACAGGGCTACCAACTTGTATTAAAGCAATCATACCCATTGAGTAATGTGGGGTGCACTTGATTCCGTAAATACCTTCAGCAGTTAAGGTGACAGAAAACTCTTTGCTTAGTTTACTTTTGAACTGTTCTGCACCTTCTGGGAGCATATCTTTAATGGTTTCAGCATTATGTCCTTTAGACGCAGGAATAAACGAGATTGTATCTCCAACATTTGCGGAAAGGAAAGCTGGCTCAAATACCATTTGCCCAGCTTCACCTTTATTCAGCATTTTAATTTCAAATGTTTCTGCAACGGCTAAAGAACCTAAAAATAGTGTTGCAAGTACGGCAGCCATGGATGTCTTCAACATAGATTATCCTTTTCAAGGTATTATAATATCACGAACATCGTTAATTTTGCATCGCTTTGATTGAGTTGATTTAGCGATGTCTGAAAAGTTATTACTTAACATGGGTTAGGTAGA
>Ga0115567_10001342_pt1 | contig 24738 bp, 28 predicted proteins | sample COGITO_mtgs_1204_2_FD_88679 | JGI IMG/M metagenome (GOLD analysis project Ga0115567, IMG submission 88679) | Pelagic marine microbial communities from North Sea - COGITO_mtgs_120412 | ecosystem: Environmental > Aquatic > Marine > Epipelagic | place: Germany:Helgoland, sampling site Kabeltonne... | reverse complement strand
GTCGGGGGTTCCGCCTCGGGGTCCCGTTTTGGGCGGTGATTTCCCGAGAGGCAACCCAGGATCAGGAACAGGGCTGCGCCCTCAATCTGCTACCGTCGCAGCGCGCCCGCGTCCTGGGGCAGGAGCCGTTTTTGCGCCCCCGCGTCGCGGGGCAGGATCGCTGGAGCTGGAGGCAGCTGAGGCTCCCCGGGTTGGTGGAAGCTTGGCGTTCGGCGGACACGTCACATCGGAGCAAATCACGCGAAGCTCATCTCGCGGGGTCCCTGCTTCTGTGGGCAGAGAATATTCGTTGCATCCGCATCGGCGGGCCGATGCCGGCGGCGTCGAGGAGGAAGGCTACTCGACCACGCCTTCCGGGCAGTCGCCCGCTGCGCGACAGTCGCCTGGTGGAAGTGCAAGCAGGGGCCCTGCTGCTCCAGTTATGAGGATGCGGCTTCCACCGCGGTCTCTGGCAGCACAGGAGCGTGCCCGTCGCACGATTGCCGAAGCGGCTCAGGAGCCATGGACAGCGGAGGCCATATCCCCAGGTCAGATGCTTGGGAACGAATTGAGCAGCTGTCCCGACTTGAAGCGTTCTTCCCCCATCGCTAAATCGCGGGTTACTCTTCGGGACGATGAATTGATGGCTCCTAACGAGGTACCAGTTGTGGCAGGAGACCGGCAGGAGGGTTGGGCTGCTGGCGCGTGGGCGGGGAATAGATTACGCAGCGCTGGGCCTGGTCGGGCACGACGGCCATCGGAATCCGAGTTTGCTGTCGCTGATCGACGGAGTCCACGCCGACCTGGCACAGCTGCAGCTACGCCAGGATCTAGGCAGGATCTCGGCGATGCGCAGCGAACAGGGGGCGCGGAGATGCCGAGCGGGGCACTGGAGGCACTAGGGTTGGCAGGCACCGGCGTTGGCACTCTAGGTAGCGAGGCTGGTGCGCGCGTGTGGTCGCGGACTCGCGTGCGAGAAGGGTCACCGGGTAGCTTTCACCAACGAGGGATAGGCGGCCAGCCCCAGCGAGGCGGGCAGCCCCAGCGCGGCCCCTTGGCCGAGGCCCCCAGTGAGGGCGCTGATTTGCCAGCAACCGCCCCGAAGCGAGTGCCACTTTCCGGTGCAGTGCCGGCCAGCCGACGAGGACACCGCCCGCCAGACATTGGCACGCAGGACGAGGGCGGACGCATTCAGGCAGGTCAGGCAGCGGCGAAGGGACATGCGAGTGAGCCCGACGTGATCTTCTCGCTCGCTGGACCCATCTTGCTGACGTGTCCGCACTCGCTCAACATAGTAAGGGGTGGCAAGGACGGAGAAACACGGCGGATTCACAAACGGGAGCGGCACTCGTCAGAGATCGTGCTAAAGCTTGCAAGCTTGATTGAGCAGCTGACCGGGAAGCCTGCGTCGTACATCATCTGGAATCGCATGAACGCGCGCAAAGGAGACCCACGCTACCTTGATCCGAACTACTTGACGCAGGCGCAGTCACCAAAATCGCCCTGGCATCATGCATTGCATGCATTTCAGGAGGTTTGGCGGCCAGATCTGAGCGACATGGAGGTGGATGATGGCGGGAGTGGCGGCCGTGACAACGGCAGCATGACGACGGCCAATTTCCCAGTACTGCACGTAGACGTACACGGTAAGATGGACAGAAAAGATAATCTCGACCTCGACATCGGGTTCCGCCCGGCCCGAATCGTCTTGATAGGGTCACGCTGCGCCCGTGGATTTTGAGAACTGAGCAGCCGTACTGGTATTGTTACTGGCAGGTTCGGGCCCATGGAAAATTGCTGGGCGAGAGATAAGAGCGACGCAAAGGGCGCACAGGAGGTCCAGCAACTGAAGCGGCACTTGGCCGAGGGAATGCGCGAAGCTTTCCGAAAGACAGTCGAAGGGCGCAAGTTTCTGGTGCACAACAAGCCGATGAGCATGACCGTGGAGGAGGATCCGTACCTGAACGCTTACTGGGGGGGATCGACCTTCGAGACCATTTCACACCAGTCCGTCAACCTTCGCATGCCTGCCGTGCAGCTCGAAATTCCTCTCACCATGCGCAAGGAGCTGACTCGGAACGATGCGCTCATCCGCAGCTTCGCAGTTGCAATCGTGGATACTTACCGAGAGTGCGTCAGTAGGATGACAGGCCACAGCAGGCGGCCGCGCATTTGCGGTTGCAGGAGACACTTGTCAGAGGAGCAGAAGGCAGCGGTCCGCATGGAGCTGGCCGGATCGAAGGGAATTCGAGCACGCTCCGCAGACGAGACTGATGTCTTCTTGCGAGAACTGAACCATATCGATCGCACTGTGATGGAGAAGCAAATTTGAATCGAGATGATAGCGCCAGCAGTATTTATCAAGGCACGGATGATTGGATGGAGTACAAAGCACACGCCGCGGACAGCAGGCCTGACCATTTGATCTAGTTGGACACTGTAATCAATGTCAACGGCTCGCGCTTTCGAGAAGCCCGATTCACCGCGCATAAACATCAAGAAACAAGAGGCATGGCTCGGGCCTCGCGTTCCCACGGGAGCCAATCGATACCAGCATTGAGAGCGTGAAGCTCTTCCCAGGACCAGCGGGCCTTGGAGGGCGCGGAGGAGAGCCCATGAGCGAGATAAGAGCGGACATAGTTAGTCAGGGCCGTCAGCGGAATCAGCGACAAATGAATAGCTCGCTCGGTAGGGTGGCCGTAGCGCTCGGCGCGCGTTAGGGTCTGCCTCCTCTCAAGCCGAAGCAGTGGGCCGGAGTCCACGAATCGGTCCACCTTCCACCGCTCTTCGCTGACGAGCACTGCGGCACCTCCGGGGCCAAGAGCTTCCTCACCCATGGCCTCCTCATTCCCCACCATCACTGCTGCGGACTCGTCTTCTCGCAGACTTGCAGCACACCATTCCTCACGAGGGCCCGAGCGAACTGCACCTTGGCCAGTGCCGTTGGCCTCACCCTCCCGGCACCGACGCTCCTGCTCGTTGAGAAACGCTGCCAACCTGGTTTGGGTTCGCGTCCTCAGGGCCCCCCAATCAGACTCAGCGCACAGTAGCGGTGTGCTAGGGATGAAAGCTAGGGGTGAAGGGGGTGAAAGAAATTAGACCGGAGCATGTCGATGCGGGGTCCGGCATTCCGAGAGGCCAGGTCCACGAATTGCGTGTACTTCTGCTCGACCTCAACGCGCCCACTCCCATAATGAGCCAGCACCACATCCGCACCGACTGTTTGAGAGAAAAGGGCGTAGTAGTGGACAGGATGCGGCAACTCAACCGTAACTAGGCCAGCCTCTGGGAAGCGCTGCACGCGCCCACTTTTCCGAATGGTCGCAAGGCCGTCGAGCACCTTTCCGTACTCCTCCTCCCACTCGTCACGTCGTGTCTCTGGGTCCGATAGCAGCGCCGCGAAGCGCCCCTCTGCCAAAAACCACGGCCACTTGTCTTCATCCCCGTCCTCAAACGGCCGCGAAAAATGCCGACGCTCCATCGTATTCAGCCAGCATGCCGCTTTCAGACCCAGCTCCGCCCCGGGCAGTGAGAAGTCAAGTTCGCGGAAGTCCCCGACGTGCGCACAGCGCCGGAGCGCCGCCTGCGCAAGCCCACACTTACCCCATCAGTTCTCGTTCGCAGCGCATGATTTGGCGATGAGGGGGACCAGGGTGGATAACCTCGTACTGCAGCGCAAGGTCAGGATTCATCGCCGACCAGACTGACACAAAGGCGTCAACGTCGAAATGGTTGCAAGTTACAGCAGAGGCAGTGGCCATAATCGGACTTCGTCTCTTTATCGCATTCAGAACAATGTCGCTGCACATCGCAGAGTCTCTCAGAATTTCCTTTCAAATGTACAAGAGAAGTTCGGGTGTGTTGCGGGTCCAGCTTCATTTCGATGCGAGGCAGCACGGTATTGCAATCACCTGGACGTGTCGCCGCGTAGACTCTGCGGCGGCATCTTTTCGTCTTTTACCTTGTGGTGCGTCAGGCACGGCAGGTGTGGGTGCGTGCAGTCGACAACCAAGATGCCAGAGTCTGCTTTGGCGTCCGAAGCCAGGTCTACAAGCCTCCAAGGCACATATTTGAGTCGCCGTCGCACCCCTCCCGCCGATCTTGCCAGAATCTGCGAAAGGCCATAGAGCACCACTGCCCCACCTGCTGCGAACATGATCGCCCGATGTTGAAACATGCTGCGCTGCTTCAGCCCCCGATCCCCCCAAATCGAATCAATTTGATTCGAAGAAGTGGGTGGGTTGTGGCACAACAGGAGCGCGCACGTCACGACAACCCAGCATTGCGAGGGTCGGGCATTGTCACGGGCCTTTGGATTGGAAAACGGTAGCACGGAAGAGTGTAGACTGGCGCTGTGTCGGGGCCTCGCGGGAGCAGCTGTGGGCCCCGACTTGTGAGGGTGAACCGTGCAGGGCGCTTTCCAAGCGTGTTGCTCGGAAACGCGCTGAGGCGCAGGTGGATACCACAAGATGAACTTTATGAAGAGCGCCAGGGACAATGTCAACAAAATGATGGGACAGATGGGTGTAGATGCACAGAGTTACGGACGAAGTGCATCGGCGCAGGTCACCCTCGCCCCCCTGCTGTGGATCACGATTTTTCAAAGTGACGCGGATGCTCCACCATCTTATCAGTGCTGAGCTGTATGCCTCCCGAGAGTCTTTTCCGTTCGCAGCAGCTTTGTTTTGCCACAACGCTCGCAGTAGCACATGCGGAAGCGCCAGTCGCTGACCCTCATGGTGGAACGGGCAACAGGATACAGGCATGTATGAGGTTTACCTCTCGTACGAGGGAGTCAATTACCGGTGACATTCCGCCCTGCAGAATGATGATATTTCATATTGTTCGTTTTCGTGTGCTGGGGATCACATTGACGTGAGTCCGAGGCGGGCCAGAGGGCAATGTCCGCGCAGACTCGTGCCCTTGAGCTGGCGGCACGTGCTCGGGCGGGCGAATCAGTGGCTGAGAGGAGGCGTCCGCAGGGTGGCGGTCAACTCAAAGGCCACTGTTGCTGCGTTCGCGACATATATCTACCTGGCGACAAACGTTGTCCCTCAACGCCAGAAGATCATTGGGTTCAACGTGCAAAACCGTCCATCTGCTCCGCCTCAAACCCCAAGAAACCGCTCCGAAGTGTGCAGCAGCCACACGCACTCTAAATAGATGGGTGCTGCGACTTGCAGGGAGCCGCGGGACAGGTGGCGCCGCTGAAGCCTGATGCTGACCTGAGCAAGCTGGGGCTGAAGACTGGTCTACAGCTATCGATGACGCTTCTGCCGCCCGGGCAGGAGATAGATCCATCGTACCTGACTCCTCACCCCATCGACCGCGTTGGATCGCAGTGTCTTCTTCTTGAGCAGAGAGTTGACGCCATCGAGAGCCTCATTCTAACCCACCGTGGCCTCGACCCACAAGCGTGCCAGCGCCTCCACCAGCTCTGCCTGTGGTACGGGGAGACAGGCCTCAAGCTGATGCTCAAAATGGATGAGATCGACGGCGACGCCAGCGTGAAGGCTGCGCGCAAAGCTCTGGTCAAGAAGGTATCCCCCAATTTCGAAAACTGGTTCCTCGCCAATCTTGTTGAATATCCCGGCCCATTCCGTTCCCAACCGCCGTCGCCCTTCTCAGGCCAACGCCCAACTCGACCGCGTGGAGCGCCTCAAGCCACGATTTGCGCTTCAACAGCCGAGCATGGACCCGTCTTCCCCGCACCAGCCCGGGGCAGCGCTAGCGCATGCAAGCTCTGGGCAGACGCTTGGAGGTGGCTCGGGAAACGGCCAGTGACTGAGGTGTGTGGAAGGCATCTGCAGTCAAGGTGCAAATGAACATTTTGGCGAAAATAAAATCTTGCTCACTGATGTGGTGCCTCGGCGTGTCAACGCACGGGTTATCTGCTTTGACTTTACTGAGAGTGGATCCATAAGCGACATGAGCGCCCCGACAAAGTGGGTGGGGATGCATCTGCCGAGGGAGACGCCTCGTCAGTTGTCAAAAACCTTGAATCTGGCTCGGATGTTTAACAGCACGAGCCGAAGGTGCTGAGCTGGGCTGCTGATGTCCAAGCAAGACATATCGCTGTCCGTCGATGCGCTGTCGGCCACGGCGCAAGGCCGTTGCGTGACAAGTGACGGGCGGCTTTGGCCAGCAAGACGGGCACGACCGTACCATTCGCTAGCTGGGTTTACAGAAAACAGCACTGGGCTAACCAGTTCCAGAGGAGGCAATGGCCCCTTCTTTGTTGGGGCACGCCATCAGCCAACGATCCCGCAAGGGGACCTCTGAGGATTTTGGCACAGCGATCACTGCAAAGCCGAAGTGCTTGCTGTGCTGAGGCTGACAGAAAAGTGCAAGGCTATTCCCGAGGCTATTCAGAACACTCAGCAATCGAATGATGGTGACGCGGCTGACGGGGCACAATAGATCCTACCTCCATGATCCTACCTCACCCTCGTGAAGACTTCCAACCCAAAAAAGCCGGGGTGTGCAAATATCTGATATTTGGATTCGACAAACAAGAAGCGAGTGGCTGGTGGGACCTCCGGCAGGCCGGCGGCCCACCGCCGCAGACATACGCTGCTGAGCAGAAATGACCGCGCCTTCGCAAGATCATAGTACTTCTCGGTCGGCAGTCTTTGAACAGTTGCGGCAGAGACCAGGAATCGTCGATCTGGCTCTGTCGGGCATGTTAGGTTCGGCAGAGTGCGGTAGGAAGGTTGCAGCCAGTAGGCGAGGATCAGCGCTACCAACACTGGTGGCGATTGCTTCGCTGCTGGCCGTTGGAAGCGGCGATGAAGTTCAAGGGTCGGAGATTGGCGCTCCTATCATCTCCAACAACCTGGAAGAAGGGACCTCGTTTTCTCTGTCGAAAGGAGTGAAGATTGAAATAATGGGCAGAAATCAGTCCACCATCAGGTACGTCAGAGGAGGTACTGGGGTTGCGGTGCCGAAGCAGCCGTGCGCTTCGGGTGGTGGGAAACGATACGAACATGCGTTTTATATCTGTGGAGGCACCAAAGACAGCACAGTGGTTGCATGGGAGTGCTCCAACGACACCTCATCGGATATCGCAAATTTTACGCTAACGGCCCAGCCTGACCTTCCACCCGCCCCTATGGGACCCGTTCTGAGAGCCAAGTCACCGACCGAGTGCTCGCTTCCTGTGACGGTCGGGGGGGGTCTGCATTGCTCAGTTGCCTCGACTGCTGGCGCAAGACTGACTCTCTCTGCAAGCGACTTCCTGTGCTCGAATCCGTTGGCTGAAACGGAGCTTGAATGTGAAGGAATGAGCGGGAATTGGAGTAGACTTCCGGAGTGTTCGAGAGATGTTCCTCCGCCGTGTATGGACCTTTATTACACTCTCGATGGGTCCGACCCGGATGATGAGCAGAGGCGAAGCCTCTATCGCGACTCTGATGGCCTCGAGCTTACACCCGGCATGTACGATTTGCGAGCTATCGGCATTCGAAAACGACGCCCTTATAACAAAAGGAACTGTATCTGTTGCTGCAAAACGGACTGTTCGATCGACGGGGCTAAACTGATAGAGCGAGTTGTTGTTGAGGGCCATCGAGGTCTGGAACTCACACGGCCCCAGCTCGATGGTTCGCCGGACATCACGCTCACGCTGCGGACAGATTATTCAACCTTCGAAAAGGATTTTTATCAAAAGCCTATTGAATGGCGTTCGCGGTTCGCTGCCGCTCTGGGACTCTTCCACGAGATAGAGGTACGTTGCCATCCACAACGAATTCTCAATGTAGTCAAGTTGGGTATCTTTTAGGAGGCCGTGGTCCTCCGTAGAACCTGATCTTGCTTGTACGGGCTTGTCATCAGCTATTATTTTGTCGCCAGTACCAGTTTGCGTCCGATCCTCAGTGGCGACCCGGCCGGCAGGGGAATGATCGGAAAGGCGACTTCCGGCGGGTCAGGGGATCGTGCGGATGCTTGGAGGGAAAGGGTTGCATGCCTGGAATTGGGTCTGACCTCTGTATTTCACGCTCTGACCTTGGATCAAAGACCTCTGTGAGGCTCTACATCGCTGCGGCAGGAAGCTGTGTAGGTGGCACAGCGTTGAGCGATCAAGTGTGCGTCTCCAACGCCGCATGCGGCACGGATGGCCATTGTCAGCTGGTGGCTGCATCGTGGCAGGTGGCGTTTGGAAAGCTGCAGGAAGAAGAGGATTCAGTGATGAAAGAACTTCTGAGCATGGGGGTAGAGAAGCCCGTTCTTCTGCACAATCGCGTACAGCTCGACAAGGTCGCAGATCGGCTGGCGGAGGATCTCGGAGCACCCGTGCAGGTAAACGTCGCCGCGGGAGTGGTAGCCGCGGTGGTTGCCGTTCTTGTGCTCTATGCATGTCGGGGATGGTGCCGCTCTCGAGGGCACGCTCTCTCGTCAGGGGCCACTCTGACGAGCATCAAGTCCAAGGGTCGAGCGGTGGCGGCGCGGGTCCGCGAAATGCACGAGGAGTCGCGTCTCGCGCGCCATGCGCAATTCGCCCACCTCGACGACACTTCTTCCGATGCAGGCGATCGTCACTCTCTTGAATTGATCCCGCAGACGCCCATTCCTGCGGGTTCGTCGCTTTTTGCCACAAAACTTTCGTTCTCCAGCCAGCCCGCGTCCCGATCCTCCGTCTCTCTCGCCCCGCTACCATCTTCTCTCCTCTCCACTACTCAGGTCTTTACTCAAAATGCGGTTCTCTCTTGAATTTGACCCATCTTGTCGCTCCCACGACCCAAGCACCACGAATTTCACAACTGCTGTCGTTACGGCATGCTATGCTCACTCTCTGCTGGATTTTCCAGGTTTTTGCGCAGCCACAGACGGAGCCTCGAGGCTTGAGTGGCAGTCAGATGCAGACGAGTGCGAATACTCACGAAGACCAAAATCCAGATAGTACTGAAGACATGCTCATGAATGTTTCCTTTCCGTTCCAGACGGAACCAACGACAAAGCGACGACAGGTTGTCGGGGTGGCAGAGGGGATGCAGGTAGAGTTGGAGTATGAGGTGGCGCCAGTCGTTCAGAAGCATGCAGCAGTCGTCCAGACACTGATTTTCACCAGGAAGGAAAGTGGGACAATTTCTAACTTTACGTGCAAGGCTGCCGTGCCCAAGCATATGTACGTGCAGATATCGCCGCCCTCTGACCAGGTGATTGGGCACGGCACAACTGGGGAAATCCGCCAGACTTTGCGACTTAGCGCGGTAGATCCTGTTCGTCCGGTTCGTGTCCGATTGCGTCTTGAGTTCGAAAAAGAGGGAACGCCTGCTTCGGCAACACTTGACTTTGCATTCGCAGACCTCGACACCTCGCCGACGTCTTCGGATGATTTGGTGCCGATTGGTGGAGCACTGCAGCCAGTGCGGGCGGTCGAAGTGCCTTAGCTTACTCGCGTATCACAGACCTGTGCGCTTAGATATGCGAGCAATAAATAGACCGGATGTGCCAGAGGTAGTCGGCTCGAAGCGCAAAGTGTGCTGCAGCGCGCCGGGGAGCGCTGGCAGTTCTGCTGAGCCTGGAATCGCCTCCACCCGTGCACTGCCACCGCAACGAGAGGTCACTACAGCTTTTGCTGCAATCCCTCTTGGCTACAGCAATAGTCAGAGAGCGTGCACAGCAATCAAGCTGCGACACCGCAACTCGCAACTGAATCTGAACACCGCAACTCGCGACTTGCAACTGAAGACGAAGCTGGTCTTGGGAGAGGGTGGCCGTCTTGGCCTGGAGCAAGGTGATTGCCAAACAGAAAGTTGCGGTGTACACTAGGGGCATACAGAGGCTCATCGCGGAGGAAGGCCTCAACAATATCTTCGTTTTGCGCACGCGCAAACGAGCACGTCGAGTACACCAGAGTGCCCCCGGCGCGCAGCTGTCGAAACCCGTTTTGTAGCAATTCTAGTTGCAGTGCCGCGAGTTTTGACAAGCGCTGTAGGGGCAGTAAGCGGTCGCCTAATGTGCTCCACCCCCATCGCTCAAACTTGGCCAGGTGCCGCACCGACCTGAATTAGCAAGGAGGTGATCATTGCAATTGAGATCGAATGCAGCTGCTTGCAGGTAAGCTGCCAGCAGACTGAGGTATGTTTCGACGTAGTGCTTACCCGTCGTGTGTACATTCAGCATCGACGAGCACTTTGTCGAAATCACCTCGCCTTCCCCCCTCTCTCTCTGCGCCAGACTCAACTTGCAATCCATATGCACCTTGATCATTTCGCCATGTCCAGTCACCCTCCACCTCTGTCTCAAAGAAGAACGGAGTCCAAGGGCATAATTGAGAAGGTTGAGACGATTGCTGCTCGTCCGTCATGACCGCACGTCGCTTTCGTGCGCGAGCGCGCCTTCCTTGCATCTCTTGTGAAAATGCACGTAGGGCCGCTGAACGCTCGCTGCGCGCTGCCTCTGCTGAGACTGCTGGGCGCGGGCATGGTGCTCCGAAGCGCGCCCCATCTTCCAAGAACAACCGAACGTTCCGCTGCCCGTACCTTCAAACATGCACGGGGGTCGTGTGACTATTTCCTCGGAAAGGAGAGCAAAGAAAATGTCAACTGGAATGAAACTGGCATCGTGTCAATAAAATCTTATGCCAATGCTTTAGTGCGTGTCGTGAGCACGGGCGTACTTTCGGAGAAGTGTACGGGTCGACGCAAGTCGCTGTTGCGCTATGTCAACTCCCACTACAAAGCCAACCTGATTCGTCTTGGATGACGGGGAGCCCTCATCATCCGGCGTCACAGGCGGCGCGACGGCATCGGCGATCATACAGAGTTTAGCTCCTGGCGGGGGCAAGTCATGCTCAACAGGCATCAAGCGCAACGTAGGCAGAAGGTCGCATCCAGCGCACTTGTAAGCGCCAGAAGCATCGAGAGCATTGAATGAAACTAAGCCCGTGAAAACAATGAAAACAAACCTGGCGCGCAGCACAAATCAAGGATAACGTCCCCGGGGCGTGGATCAAGTGCCCGAACTGCCGCCGCTGACGCCGCGTCGATCCCGTATACCTTACCGGCCTGGGCTGCAAGATTATCGTCTTTGTCTACGGGCAAAGCTAAGCGTGTTGACCCAAATTAGATCGCATTGAGTCCAGACTACCTTGTATGCAGGAGATGCAGCCAGACGAGCTTCGCTTGAAAGCGAGAATACGCCAGGCAGCCATGGTAATTCTTGTAGGCGATGACCGAGCTGAGCTTACATCCAAGTTAGCATCGGATCTCGCGGCGCAAGGCTGACTGATAAAGGCCACGAATAATATCGCGCAGGAGCAACAAGTTTTAGTCTTGGTAGGACCTGAGCTGCCAATAGTATAAGAGTGATTGGGCGACGCGGATTGATTCGCACATGTCTATCGATTTTCCCAGCACTATCGTACACCTTTGATAAGGGTTTCATTCACAAGTCCTCTCTAGTCGATTTGCATTTTCAGGGAAAATAGCTCACACCGCTGTCTCAACACCGTTGTCTGTCATGAATTTCTTCAGAGGTTCCGGAAGCTCTCCAGGTAGCCGAGCTGACGCAATCGAGGATTCGAGTGAATTTTGCATCGAACTTCCTAGACTGCCGAATGCCCTGGAACAACTTCACGCGTAAGGTCGTTGTTATCGGTGAGCATCAGCTGCTGCAGCACCAAGCCATCCTGAAGGAGACCCCGAAGCTTCGTATCTGTCGTCTCGCGTCAGGGACGCGAGACGACAGATCAAACTACTCCGTCTAGACGAGCTGTGTGGGAGAGGATCGGTGGCGGCAATTCGGAATGAGACGCTGCAGCCTTCAATTCACCAACCAGAATGGCATACGGTAGTGTAGAGGAGGCAGTTTTTGCCAGGGGACGCTTTGTCTAAAGCAGAGGAGAAAAAACTGCGAACCACATCGGATGCGTGACTTGTCTCAAATGAAGCTTGCCGTCGCACTTTTTGTTGGCACACTGAGTGTCTTCGGGGCCCTCATGGTCATGACCCTGTTGTCACAGCTGCAGGAACGAGCCAATCCTTCTCGGGAGTTGCACTTGGACCCAAAAAAGTCACCTGGTGAGCAGTGGAATACAACAGGAGTCCTCACAACTGGCTCGACATCTCTCAAAGATCTCATGCAGATTTGTGGCATGCGTGAGGGTCAATCGTTCGTCAAGGAGGTCAGTTACGGGCGAAATTCCTGGCTTATTTCGCTGAATGACCCGAATCGCGATACTGTTGTGTCAAAAAGTCTTCTCCAGCAAACAAATGGAACGCATCCTAGCACCGATGAGATGAACGTCCTGTGCTCCACGCCGGTCATTACAGAATGGAACAAATCAAAGCTTCCAGCGGATGAAACCGCTGTGCCCCTTGTTGCTTGTATGCCAGGCAAGGTTGCGATCGAGGTTGGTGCAGCAGTAGGCATGGTTTCCTTGTACCTGGCCGCACATGGCATGCAGGCTAGACCCTGAGCCCAGATTTCTCCTTGTCACCGGCTTGAGTGGTATCGGGCTGGGCTACCGCGTGCCTTCCTCATGCTTGGGCGCTTAATGCAGGTCGTTGCGATCGACGCCGTGCAACCAAATGTCGCGCGGCTCAACGAGAGCGCATGCCTAAACGGGGTAAAAGAATGCCTCTCCACAGCACCCGGCAATCAACTCGCTTGTGCCGCAGCCTGCCACTGGCGACGCTTTGCACCAGCATCGGGGCTCGACGTGATCAATGCGGCTGTCACGCGCGCCCCGGGAGCCTCCCGCGCCGTCCGTACACATGTGAGGGCCTGCGTCCCGCTCGCCCGTTTCGCGCGTAGGACAAGAGCGGGAAGCTGACCACTTTGCTGCAACGTGGAGCAACAGGAGGGGAACCTTGCCGGGACGATGGGTGGTATGGGAATGAACCGTAAGGAGTCAGGCTGGTATGGAGACGCAGTGATCACGACGAGCATCGATGCGCTGCTGGAGCAAGCCTCGAACGGCCACTTGCGCTTTGTCGGTCTCCCAGGCCAAGGATCGGTCGATGGTGCTACACATGGATGCGGTGAAAGCTCCGCGCGAGAAAGTGAACCAATTGCTGTCGAACTTTTACATCTCACGAATCAGGCACAGAGTCCCTACGCCTGCTGATCGCCCGTAGCTTGTCGTCGATGTCGGATCAGATAGGCATGACTGCACCGTGTTCCAGCTAGTGAAAGGGTCTTTTCAGTCAAGGCAAATAAATATCTGGCCATGCAGGGAGACGAGCTGGAAACACTGCACGGAGCTGCGCGTCTGATGGCGGGCAGGCGCATTCGAAACGTTCTGTTTACCTTTTATGTTGGTTTGGCTGGTGCGCTTGGAGAGCCTGAGGAGGAAGTCACCGAGAGAGGCCGGCAGATCGTTCGACTACTCGACGCGTACGGGTCTGGGCAAACATGTGCATTGCTAATTGCCTGCTGTATCGAGGGCATTCAGATTACCTGCTGGTCACGTGCCGGCGCATGCGTGCAGATTTGTCTTCTGGGACATATCTGGCTGCGGGCGATTCCCAAATCGAGTGGACTTGGGTCTTGCGGCGCCCGCTCCCACGCGTATGTCGACCGATGAAGCTCTCGTTTTCATCGATAGGCCCGAGTGGCAGCAGGGCGACCATCCCTCTGTCCTCGCAACATTGGCTTATGCGGAAACATAGAGATGTATAGATGTAACTTATTCGTTCGATTTTGTGGACACTACTTACATGTGGACCCACTGGCTGTCTGGAACAGCATTCACTGACCGCAATTCGCGCGTATGATGTGCGTTAGAGCCATCCGTTTGGTTCGAACTCCATTCGATGTTGCATCTTGCCTTGCCACCCGTACCAATTTGTTGAAATCATTCTACGCGTGCGTTGAGGACTTCGATTTCAAACTGCAGCGTCGCGCCTGGCGGGATGCCCCAGGCTGGGAACCCCGTGCTGCCGTAAGCAAACTCAGGGCTGCATACGATTGATGCGACCTGTAAGACGGCGTTCGATGTGAGTGCAAACAAGCTGCCGTGAGGGAAATATCACAGAGAGACGGCCAGTGTTGCCATGCCAATGCTGTGGGCATTCACCTCCCCGACTCGCATTGTGACGAGTGCCGCGTCCCAGCCTGCAATCACCTCCTTCTCCCCAACCATGAACTCAAAAGCGTCCTGTAGAGGGAATCGCCTCTAACTTCGTGTTCAGGGCAGAAAGCGTTTCCAGAAGAAGGATGTAACAAAAACCTGATCTGGGTCGCGAGTGCTCCAGAACTTGACACCTGTTTCCAGCGTTCCTGTGCAGTTCACCTGCGGTTCATCTTGCTCTCATCAACCCAGAAGGCGCCAATCGGCGGTCAGACCCACAAGAACGAGCACTCCAAACACAGTTCGACAGGGCGTGCAGACCACCTTCACCAACATCCCCTCCTCAACCTGCAAGGTGCACACTCGTTTGTAAGTTTCAAGCCACTTGGCCCCGTCCTAAGTGCAGCATTTTTCATGCTGGACGGTTGGATAGACCACCTGCGGTCCAGTCCCTTCCTTCAGAACTGTCTTGGGAACAGCTGACCCCACCTTTGGTATCTCCTGCTCCGAAATCAGCGCAAAGATTGCCCACAAGACTCACAAACCGAGATTGGAGCCTGGCTCTGTCATTCCAAGCTCGCGGATGTCATCGGGATGACAAGTCTATTTCGCTGCAGGGTTCCGGGAATGCAGCGCTACCGCAGCGCCGCCCGGCAGCCCTGACATGCTCGAGTATCGATGAGCCTATTCAATCGCTTATTTCCTATGCCTCCCGCCGAGCTGCAGCTCTTTCTGAGACGATGTGGACGCCCGATGATCCACCTTCGAAATCTGGTCGGCTCGGAGGCGGGCCCGTTTTCTCATGTTTTGAGGGATTCTCCGACACGGGGCGAGTTCGCACACCAGCCAGATGGGTTCCGCGGGCGCCTGGGGCTTTCGCCAGGCCATTTTGGACCTCTGCAGATTCTTCAGAGGCTATGATCCGGCTGATGTTCTTTTGCGGCTAAGGTACGAGACCCTACCACCCGCACTCGGAATGACAAAGGCATCCAATCGGTGGATGCCTGTGTCGGAATTTATGTTTCAGCTTGTGATGTGAAGGCTTACCGATGTGACTTTTCCAGGAGCGGGAATCTGCTCCTTGAGGACGTCGAACTAGATCCAGCGCAATTTGACTCCCTCGCTCTTCCCTTTACCATGACAAACGGACGAGTGGGCCGGCTCGAGGTGTCTGGTGTTTGGTCGAACGTGCTGAAGGGAACTCCTGTTAGGATTGAGATACGAGATGTCGAGGTCGATTCGCCCTAGTCAACATTCACTTACATTCCTGTTCGCGGTCTTTTGTACGCGCACAACGTAAGTACAGGAAGAATCAGACACCCAATCAAGAGTTGAGTGCGGGCAGGTCCATGTTTCATCGCGGGAATGGGAGGACGTACTTCATTCTCTTCAGCAGAGTGCAGAAAAAAGCAACATGAATCGACTCAGAACCATTCTTGCTGGGGTTGTCTAATGCCCGAATTGTAGATTTGCGAATTCTAGGAGCATGCCAACTATCAGCCTCTGATTTCAGAAAGTTCTCACACAGGATCTGGAGCGGCGGCTGAGGGAAAATGATAGCACGGCATGGGAACGCACGGCGGGAAAGGCACGTCAGGTTACCGGGATACTGCGTGGTGCGAGTATTTCGGTGCTCAATGTGCACTTGCGCTTTTCGAGTTCCAGCAGCAACCTTGAGGACGCGGAGGCACCTCTGTTCGTCATTGGCATGCGACTAGCAAGCTTGGAAGCCATCGCTGAAAGTAAGGGCAAGTGCGAAAGTACCTGCACCTTTGCTTTGCCCGTGAAGCAACAGATCGAGGCACAAGGTCTAGAGGCCTACTGGCACTGCGGGAGCAATGTTTGCGTGGGATACGAGAAGACACTCTTGCGCACAACAGGGACCACAGCTTCAATGGCAGTGCGGAGCCGCCAGGAATGTGACCATCGAGGTTTTGATGCACTTGATCCTGCACTTAGCATTTCGATCGATGTTGGCGAGATTTCTACCTTCGTTTCGCCTTCATTTGTGCGGGCATCGACAAAGGCAGCGTCTCGCGCTGCGCTTTGCGCCGCTCGCGCTAGAGAGGCTCTTAGCGCTTGTCGGCCGTTGGCGCGACCAGCAGCTCGCGGTCGAAGCTCTCTTGAATGGTGGCATTATGCCTTGCGGCGTGTAATGATGCCCCAGGGTGGTTTGAAGCGTGATCGCTGGACTATGCCTGTCTGTGGTATGACGCGTGCCTATATTGAAGCGCTTCGTGAGAGAATACGGGCGGGTCCCTGCTCGTCCGGGTCAGAGAGGAATGGGCTGGAGCTGGCAAAGATAGAAGGATACTTTGGCATTCTGCGAACTTTGGCGATTCGCGACCGGGTTTTTGCACTTGAGCGGAGGCAAAGGAGCGCAGAAAAACCTGATGGTGGGGACACCACGGAACAGTCCAGCGAGGAAACCAGTTCCGAGAAGGACGAGAACGGATCTACTGATGTGAGTTTCCTACCTAAAATCTGAATGTGTCAGCATGATCTTGCTTCCAACCTTAGTAATGATATTTTCCTGTCGGAAGTTGAGACGTGTTCGGCCGAATCAGACTAAATCAATTGCGTTGATTGATGAGCATTTGGGTGAAAGTGCTGATGAAGTTCGGGCGTGGAGAAGGTTCGTGCCGAAGAAGATGCCTTGAGAGCATGGAACGAGATTGGCGCCGATATTTCAGACTCAGGGGCCGCAGTTTTGTCCCCAGGCGAGGTGCTCTGGGGGGTGGCTCTGAGGGGTGGAACGCTGCGCGCTGTTTTCGATACAGAGGCGCTAGATTGCGATGAAGGAACGGAAAGCTCAGGCGCTGTCCTGGACATTTGTGGTGAGAGGCCTAAACTCGTGTGCAGCTGCCAAGGTATATGAATGAACTAAGTTGATTTCTCGGACCAGGTGTGAGTGTTGATTGCCTCGTCAAGAGGAGTGAGAAGTTGGAGGCTGGGCTGAGGTTTATGGGGAAATCAACAGTGGGGTCGATTGCGCTTCGTAGTAGGATTTCGCTACCAGACTCTGCGGTGGAGAATGGACGGTGCATTGTGGAGGGTACGCGGGGAGCTACTGTTGGCGACGAGGATGGGACTTCACCGATTCTGACGGCTGAGCTCAACCTGCCCTGGGATCGAGACCTGGGTCCTGCCAATGAGGGCAATGTGCGCATCGATTTGCAGGGTCTTAATGTGGCCTTGAGACCTGAGTACTTTCAAAGGACATCAGAATGGCTTGACTCAGCAGGAGCAGGAGCCAGTAGCAACTTTGGTGCTGGACTCGTATTGATGCAGAAGGATCTTGTTGAATGGATGTCAATGGCAATTCAGTCATGGTGGCACGGTGCTCGTGTCGGCACAAGTGATCTTCTTCGAGAATGGTTTCAAGTGGTTGGAATGCGCCTACATGTCAGTGTGGGACGGTTTAGGATCTCGGCAGAGTCTCCAAAAGGCGAGTTGCTTATAGAGTGGGAGGGAATGGAAGGAACGAGTGACTCAGCAAGACACTCGCTTTCTCTTCTGGTGTTTGCTCTCCGGATTTCTGCAAAGTGCCAGGAGGATGGGCTCTTGAAAATCATTGATTGGTTCGAAACGTTAGAGGTTGCAGACTCTGATCGAATGGTGATTTGTGAGCTCCATATCAACAACTCGGAAAAGAGCAATACGAATCTGTGCCAGGGTCAAGTTCAAAATATCGTTCCTGAACAGAAGTGTTTCGCCAATCCTCAGTTGCATGTAGAACTTGCCGGACTGTCGTGCAATCTGACGACGAAGCTTCTTGCAATTCTCATTGCTGTGGTTGATGCGTACTTGCCTGGTGCAGGCAATGCAACACGACACGTCGTTTGTAGGGGTACTGTGGCTATAGGCGGTTGGGGTCCCTTGGCCATGTTGGAGGCAACGCGGAGGCGCGTGAACTCTATTGACGATGATTTCACGTCAAGGCAACGCACCGTTTCCAAGGGCAAATGCGCTGGACAGAACATTCTTATCTACAAAGTACTAGCGCGGGGATTCACCATTCGATTCGGAGCTTTGTCCAAGGATTCAAGACCGCCAAAAGCGCACAGGGAAGTCTGGATAGCTGTCGGAGTTCGGGGCTCACTGCAGGGGCAGCATACATTCATGCCCTGCATTGATGCGGACGACACAATGCTCCTCAGCTTGGAGGGGCTCAATGTGTCATGTGGGCGGGACGGCTCCCAGGAGCGGGGAGGGTTATCGTGCATTCGATCAAACCTGATTGAGGCTCGAGGTGTTGTGAAGGTGACGTACGAGACGCACGCGATTGCATGTGATGGCAATTTGAGAACGTGTTTGACCATTACTGCTCCTGATGGTATTCGGGGTGAGCTTGGGATCGATGATGTCAGTTCACTTACGCATATGGCAGTAGATGTCGCTGGCATATTAACTTGTACTGAGGACACTGGAGAATGTTGTAGCTCTGATTCAAGAAACGCTCGGGACTCAAGTGCTCCCAACATGACGGGACAGGGAACTTCGATCGTGTCCAAGCCAAGACACTCTGATGAGATTCAGCTCTTGCACCGTATCGGCTGCTCGCAGCATGCATGTTGCACTGCTGGGCAGTGGAGTCTGGAGGTGAGCGTTTGGGCTATGGACATTGAAGTGTTTGCAGGGCATCGGGGATGGGATGGAGATGAAAGGTGCGAGAGTTTCCAGGATGGATTCGTGGTTTTGAAGGTCATACTATCGAAGGTGCTGCTGCTTCAGGCTGGCCAGCGCATGCGAGCCCATCGCGATGACCTAACATTCTTTAGCCCTGACCGAAGGTTCCTAGATTCAGTGACACGGATTATGACTTTTTTGGTAATCGCAGGTGCAGATAGTACATACTTCAGAGTGGAGCACAGATGAATCTGCGAGGGTTTGCGACGAGTTGCAAATTGCGCTAGAGGTTTCAGCTGATGTTGCAGCTGATCTCAACGGTGCGATGGGAGACAGGGGAATGGGGAGCTCATGTGAATTTAGTTCACTTGAGACGGAGTTGGAGCCTATGTTGGAGAGATGGCCCGTGCGTGCAGTGTTGCGGACTTCGACAAATGAGCCGCAGATGATAGATATCTCGTCTCCAGTGCGCATGGAAGTTTCTCTTGGTTCAGGCCAAGTTTCGAACCTCGGTCGCTGGGTAGACCAGGTGTCGTGTGCTCTGGAAGATGCGATATCTGGCAGCATCACTGATTCTCGGAGCGAGCACTTTGAAGCAGGTGCTGAGATTCGCTCCCTGCTCTCTGTTCCCCTTCAAGTTCAAGTAGTGGGTGAATCTGACGACGTTGGAACTGTCCTCGAGACAATAGGCCCCGGGGTTCTCGAGGAAACCACCTGTTCAGCAGTTCAAAACCTTTCAAAAACATTTCAAGAACCAAAATTCAAGGGACAGGGGCTGCTTCGAGAAGGCGTTCACAGAATTCGTCTTCGAATCCTATCGCCAAATCAATTGGCTGAGAACATTTCAGGGGAATTGCACGGAGAATGGAGTTCAGCTCTTCCATTTGAGCACGGAAAGGCAATCAAGGTCGCGCTCTCGCAAAACGATTGTTCTTGAGTCTCTTGAAACGATTGTATCAGCTCACAAGTATTTGACCACGCGCTGGCTGGGCAGATTAAAGTGGATGTACCAAGGATGCTCGGACTTGACAGGCTAGAAGATGCTGCAGTAAGACCCTCTGAGGTCAGCGATGGGCCACTTGGGGAGGTGGTCGTCGCATTTTCTGGTTCTGGACGCAATGGGCTTGTGGTGTGTCCTTCATGGCAGCTCCAGAATCTTCTGCCACAATCGGTGCATTGCACTGCCCACCAACTGCTTTGTTTGCTGAAGAAATTACTTTCGGTTGGTCCGCAAGTTGAAAAAGAATTCAAGCTAACCCTTGTCGACAGGTAAGGATTCACTTCCTGGAAAACAGAAGTCAATCGCTCGAGAACGATTCAGATCAGAACGAAATTGGTTCGGTGACGATTCCGGCAGGGTGCACGAGGGGGATGATTCGCTCATTATGTAAACACGACTTGTTTCTTGAGGTACAGGGTTGACTCGTTTATCTTGCCACAATCTGTTCCAATGCAAGACTCACTGCTAAACCCGCACCTTCACCCTCCTTGATGTTTGTTGTTTACGCAGGTGACAAACGATTCCGGCGATGGTGCGCTTTTGAGAACTACGGGATGTCTTCATTTGGGGGAGCAAGGAGTCACGTCGGGGCAGTCTCTCCCAGAGGAAATTGCCATGGACGTAGAGGATGCGGATGGGCAGGTCAGTGTGGGCTGCCTACGAATCGTGTGGACTACCTCAGCGTTCGGGCAACGTCTCGCTGTGCTCTTTGCTCCCTGGGTAATGGTTAATCGAACTCAGTTGGATATCATGATCAGTCGTCGCGACTATATTGCGACCGCTGCCGTGTCTCGGGGAGTCGATCAGGACGCGGAAGCGTTATCCCCTCCCGCGCGGCCTGTGACGCTCATAGCAGGACAGCGTCAAAATCTTGATGATGAAGCGAAACCGGTCTCCTGGCACGCCAAATCGCCCTCTATTCTCCCCTTTTCGCTCAGCTCGCACGCTGCAGAAGATGTGCCTGCAGCGACGAGTGAGGTGGGACTTTCGCTGCGTGGTTCTCGGTACTGGACATTTCTCGGCCCCAGGCACGGAATTGGTGATGGTATCGCCCCGTCGACTTCCATCACTGCGGCCTTCACCCTCCTTCCACCGGGCGTCCACGACGAAAAGGAATCATGTTTGCAAATCGGAGTGCATATCCAGGCTGGAGAGCAGCCGTTTCAGCGAACAACGTACCTTACGCTGCTCCCGCGTATCACACTAGTCAACAACGTAGGCATCACACTGGAAGTTCGTTCACCGCCTCAAATCATGCGTGCAGAAGAATTGAGCGAGCAAGATGGCATATGGGAGGCTTCGGGGCGCGGCCAAAAGGTTGCAGCTGGCGATACTCTTGTCTTCAATGGACGGGGCGAAACGACCTCATCTTCTGGAGCAGTACAGTTCCGCACCATTGGGACAGATGGCAAGCCGCAAACTGCATGGACTGGCGTTTGCTCAGTGCTACGATCAAAAGAGGTTGCTGTGCGCCTCAGAGATTTGGGTCGGAGCATTGCGGAAAGAATAATCGTTTTGGAAGTCAAGGTGTTTCAGGGGGTGTCGATTGCACTTATTCGGGAGATGAGAAATGAAGAAGAGGGCCTCGGGGTGCAAGTGGACAACGTTTGTGGGTACGTAGATGTGTCAGTCTGGCAGCGTGGGAGTCCGTTGGGACCAGAACATTCTGTTCTCGTCGCAACAGAGGAACGGCGAAACCTTGTCCTGGACGAACCAGACCTGCCGGCAGTACTGGTGGTGCAACCTGCAATGTTGGACGCATTTGAGGTTGATCTGCGAGTGCACGGCTCTCAAGGGCTTTTGCCGACCCGTGACGGCTTGGACACATTCATTCACTACACCGTTGCGCTTGTCGGCCGAACGCGAGTGTTGCGCCTGGCGTGCAAGGTGGGACGCGATGCTGCTATCGACCGCCAGCCACCATCTGAGATGGAGGTTCGCATCGGCTTTGATGGAGTGGGGCTCTCATTGCTTGATCGTCGACGATCAGAGCTGCTCTATGCCAGTCTTCAGGGGATCCACCTCACAATGGTCGCCACAGCTCCAGCTATCGATGTCACGTTCACTGTTTCTGCAGTCCAAATCGACAACCAAACTGACTTCGGGCCCCCCATCGCTTTGCTTGCACCTGCAATCGCGGTACCTGAGATTCGGGATGGTGCCAGCTGGCATGAATTCGCTTCCTCCTGGGCGGTAGGGACGGGAAAGGCGATGGAAAGAGGCGCATCCATAGAAGTACGCAAGATGCAGCCCTTCCTAAATATTGAGGGCCGCCTATTGCGGGAAGTACGCACGCTATCGTACTGGGAGCGGCTCGCAGTGGCATTTTCACCAGCCGAAGCAATCATCGAGGAAGAGTGGCTCTTCGCTCTTGTTCAGTGGGAGGCAGACGTTTTCAGGGCGAATCTGTCAACTCAGCAGAACGATTTGGCTCATGAGGAGTCTTTTCCAGTGGACCCGCGCACGGGGCTATGGCGGGCCGAGGAGGCCCGCCTTCGCTCGCTAGCATTTTTCGACGAGGAGTACAATGGGGCTTCATACTTACAAGAAGCGTCAGTTGCGCCAACTTATGTCCGTCTCACCCTCTTTGGTCTGTCCGCTATTCCTCGCCGATGCCGTCTGCACCTTCGATCCTCGCCAGGCCCTGCTACCGATACCAGTTCCCAGGATCACCACACTAGAGACTTCAATGCTGGAGCAGGTCCGCTCGCAGCATGCTACTCGGTGATGGCTCATCTGGCAGGGGAAATGCCGATCCCAGACCTGGAGGGTCACATCATTCCACTTCCGGTGCTCAAATTGCGAGAGGTGATACTGGGAGACCCCGAGGACGCAGCGCGGACGTTCGTGGAGCCGTACAGACTGCGGGGGACAGCCCAAGTGGTTGGTGCGCTTGGACTGGCGGGAAGCGCGACTGTTTGGGGTTCTCTACTCGACCAGATCGGTGAAGAAGACGCCGCGCAGCTAGCGGCTCAACGTGGGCGTGCAGAGCGCCGCGGAGCAGGCTCACTGCAGCCACGTGGCCTTCGTGATGGCTTCTCGAATGCGGGCAACAAAGTATGGGAGGGGTTACGGGGAGCGGTGACGCGCCCGCTAGACGGCGCGCGAGAAGCTGGCGTGTCAGGATTTTTACAAGGTGTGGGTCGCGGCGCGGTTGGGCTTGTGGCAAAACCAGCGGTTGCCATGATGCAACTTGGGGAGGAAGTGGGCAAGGTCAATCGCAGTACTCTAATGGTTGGCGCTCGTCAGCGGCCACCACGGCCCGTATATGCGGACGGACGTGCCAGAAAGTTCTCGCTTTTGGAGGCAGAAGTGCAGGAGGCCCTGTCGCTCCGCAGAATGGATGGCGGATCGCTGCTTGGTGCGGCAGAGGCAGAAGCTATTGCAGCACCGACGAAATCCATGGGTGGCTTGAGGAAACAGGTCGCTGAGGAGCAGCGCAGCCGCGCAGCCGCGTCGGAGTCGGGGCTGTGGGGAAGTGGGCTCGGGCTCGGCAGCGCCCTCGGAAACCTTGGATGGAATATTCCTGGGGTAGAACGCAATTTCAGCAACGAAAAGGAGGGTGATGGAAAGCGTCCGGCGGTGGCAAGTCCGGGAAGGAGCGTGCTCGTTGCAACCATTGACACGGTCGGAATCTTTCTGTTGACCGCTGGCGCTGCGCCGGCGGGCAACGTAGTGAGGGACGGGCCCGCGCGACCTGAGCACTGGTGCGGAATCCATTTTGAACCCCATCCCGGCTCCCTGCGAGTATGTGAATGACTCTGGCGACGCAGGTGGGATGTGCGAATGAGTGAACTGGCAGGCGTGGAGCTTGGTCAGGATAAAACAGGCGGCGATCTTCTCATCCTTTCGACCAATTCTGCAACCCACCCTGTTGTACGCGCTAGATTCCGAAATGCTGACGAGGCAGCGCGCCTAGCGGCCCTCATCATATCGCGGGTCAAGAATCTAGCCACCCTCAAAACGTCAGAGCAATCTAGCGGGGTGTAATGAACCTGTCTGTCAGATTCACCAGAAACTCCACAGCTTCCGTAATTGGCGTTGCGATTGCCTGGTTCCCATTGGACGACGCGCCGTGATGAGCGGTGATGGACGACTCCACAGCGTTTTCCCGCAATTTAGTTAGTATCCTTTAGTTAGGACTGGTCAACCGTAATTGGCATTGCCTCGTTCCCATGGCTTTGTCGATGAGTTTGGGAGTTTGACCAGTCCTAACTAAAGGATACTAATAGGGGGGAAAAGGACATGTAAACCTGATCCCTATTTTACAATCTCACGTTACAACTTGTTTGTAATGTACAATCTCACGTTACAACTTGTTTGTAATGTGAGATTGTAACCCGTACACATATATTTTGGCGGACGCGACCATCCCGCCTGTGCCAAAGCTCTTCACTCCCTCTACTCTTCTGTCGCTCGAAGAAACCATACGCCTTAAATTCTGAGTTGCTGCCCCTTCACGATGGCGGCGCGATGGCGCGCAGCAACGCTACCCGCGTTGCTGATTTCGTCTCTAGCTGTCTCGATCTTGTTCGTCCAGGTTAGGGCCCGGCTTACGAGGGTTGCTTCCACAAGCGCCCAATCGCTGCAGTTGCTGTGCGCTCACCATCCCTCCAGCAGGTGCGGAGACCGCGTTCACGTGATGAGCTGCTACAGGATCTGCAGGGGCACGCATCCAGTCTGCGTCAGCAGGCTTCAACGCTTGAAAAGGCGCTGCAAAGCGATCTTTCAGCGATTCAACGCTTGAAATATCGCCGGAACCGTGCCAGGATGAGGAACTTCAATTCGGCTCGCAGGTCCGGAAGAGCGATGCGCTACATGCGCCATGCTCAGATCTGGGCTGAGGAACAATCCAAGGAGAGGAGACTGGTGGCAGAGCAGGAGTATGAGGCATCTGAGATCACAGACAGGTCTTCACCGATCAGTTTCAGGCAACGCCGCTCATTCACGGGCCTCTCGATTCATGGCAAAGGCGAATCCGCTCATCACGGCGCGTCGTCGAACACTGCAGGCGGATCCGCTCATCACGGCGCGTCGTCGAACACTGCAGGCGGATCCGCTCATCACGGCGCGTCGTCGAACACTGCTGGCGGATCTGCTCATCACGGCGCGT
>Ga0115567_10001341_pt1 | contig 24753 bp, 21 predicted proteins | sample COGITO_mtgs_1204_2_FD_88679 | JGI IMG/M metagenome (GOLD analysis project Ga0115567, IMG submission 88679) | Pelagic marine microbial communities from North Sea - COGITO_mtgs_120412 | ecosystem: Environmental > Aquatic > Marine > Epipelagic | place: Germany:Helgoland, sampling site Kabeltonne... | reverse complement strand
TTTTTTGAAGTTTAAAAGGTCTCTCCAGACAAAAAACTGAATAAATCTGTTGTTAAAAAGAAAATCAACCCCGGGGATTTCTGCTCTGGTGACTTCAAAACCTACAATCACTTCCTTCATAAAGTCTGGAAAGAGTTTAGCAAAAAACTCCTTCGGTAAAATCACATCTGCACCTGTCTTAGCTTGTTCAAAGTCAGCTTTGTTCAAGCCTAAAGTGTAATTGTTTGTTTTGCTTTCTGCTTTTAAAAGTCCAACCACTTCAATTGTATTTTTTAGAAAAGAAACGGTTTCAAAGATCAAATCAATTCTTTTGTCCAAAATGTCCAGGTTTAGCGCATTTTTAAGTCTATCAAACTCTGTGTCTATAAAGTCTTGACCATAATCAAGTACAGCTCCAAAAAGAACTGTATTTCCTTCGGGCGAGGCAATCCATTCTAAAATAACATCTTTAAAAACCAGCTCCACTCCACGAGGTGCAACACATTTTGAAAGGTCAACTTCAACAACTTGTCCTCTTGGATCCAGTGATCCACTGGTTTTGTCTAAAATCAATTTTCCGTTTTTAAATTTAACTGAAGACATCAAATCAACATTCCAATCCTTAAGTTCAATTTTAAGCTCAGTGCACGTTATTTTTGTCGTGACTCGGGCGTTGACTCCAGTCTGTTTAATGATCTGCACGTCAGTGTAATTGAAATCTCTAAACACAATTCCAACTGACCTCACATCAGCTTTGGCAACGAAAGCGTCACTCTCGGCTAGTTTGAAATCTAGATCAGCATCTAAAAAAAGTTTTGATGAAGAGTATTCCAAATCTTTCAAAATGCCATCTTTTCCAAGCTCTACATCATGGTCTTTTAATTCGAAGTCACCTGAAATTTGCGATAAGAATCTATTCACACTTGTTTTAGAAAGAGACAGTCCAAATTCTGAGATTAAATCTGCCTGAGCAGGAAATGTAAAAAGTAAGAAACTAAAAAAGTAAATAGAATTAGAAATTTTTTTGGGCATAACCTCTTATCGCAAGCCCTTGGACTAGCTAGAGTCAGTCTCAGTAGTTTTATAAAATTAAAGTGCATCTCACCCGCAAACCTCACCGCAGCCTGACAAAACCTAAAGCTTTAAGACTTATCGATCAAATTTTTTACAGACTACAAGTGAGAAGACAGCTCAACTGAATGCAAGAGTTGCGAATATGTTCAATTTTTTTTATCTTCTAACTGACAACTAAACGATAAAACACCAAAAGGAGTTCTTTATGAAAAAGAAAATGACCTCAAGACGTGAACTTTTGAAAAATACTGCTTTCAGTGGTGCAGCCTTAGCTGCTGCCTCATTGATCACTTCATGTACAAAAAGTGAAGAAAAACCCGCGGCCCAAGCAGACGATCCAGCTGCGGCAACTGATGCACCTGCAGCTGCTGACCTACCTTACGTAGATCCTGCTTCAAACAAAGCAAAAGCTCTTCGTTATGTTGAAAAAGCCAGTGATGCACCTGCAGATAGCAGAGGTGACAAAGGTGAAACCAAAGGTTCAGAGCAGTTCTGTCACAATTGTCAGTTTTACTCTGAAGACAATGGAGAAGGCGGAAAATGTGCTTTGTTCCCTGGCAAATTAGTTAAAAATGAAGGCTGGTGTGTAAGCTGGAGTCTTAAAGCTCAATCTTAATAATGACCTTTTCGGCCTGACTATGATTAGGCATGTCGAACGCCTCTACTTATTCAGAATTGATCTACCCAAGCAAGCCTAGAACGTCTAGGCTTGCAGTCTTGTATGGACTTTAAACAAACCTATAAAGAATTTCTTTTTTCATCACATTTTGCTGTGGTCTACCTCCTCACCCTCACTCAAGCTGTGATCATTGGTTTTTTTCAAGTTTTTATTAAAAGTGAAACCTATAACGACCAGCAGGCCATTAGAGTGGCTCTTATTTCATTTTTAGTGACCATGATTTTTTCAGCAATTTTAAAAGCCTACTGTTCATTTCACATGGGAAAAATGCTGGACCTTGTAAAAGATGAAGACCTCACAAAATTTGCCAAAAGAACCTTTGCTGATTGGGCCATCACTGAAATCCGCGCCCAGGTAAGAGTTCTCATCGGTCTTTGTCTGTTCATTATTCCAGGTATAATAGAGGCTTTAAGACTAAGCCTAGCGATTCCCTACGTTTTTTATGACAAACGCATGAAAGACAAAACTTTTGATCCGATTCATAAATCAAGAGAAGTGCTCTACCTAAAAAACCCAGTGATGATCCCACTCCTTTTGATCGTGATACTCGCTCCTATCCTACTTTTTCTAGCCTTTCAAAATGGTCAAAAACCCTTTTTTGAAGACCAAACAAGCATGATCAGAGCAGCGATCAGTGCGCTAGCGTTTGCGCTTTTTACATCATACACCTATCTTTATTTTGCATTTTTATACAAAGAAAGTCTTTCTAAAAATTTGAAAGAAAAAGTTTCAGACCAAGGAGATTCATAAATGGGCATATTTTTAACCAGACACGAGATAGCAGAGAGACCGGAGGGGCTGACTTTTGATGATGTTTTAGTTGTCCCTTGTAAATCAGAAATCAAATCTAGAAAAGACCCTGATCTTACTTCTCAAGTTACAAAAAACTTTAAGTGCACGACTCCAGTGATCAGTTCGAATATGGACACCATTACTGAAGGTGATATGGCCAAAGCCATGTCTGACTTAGGAGGCATGGGAATCTTGCATAGATTTATCGATGTTGGAACTCAGATTGAAGAGCTTCAAAAAGTAAAAAAATCCATCTCTCCTATACTCGCTGCCAGCGTAGGCATTGGTGAAAATGGCATGGAGCGCGCCAAAAAATTAGTAGATGCAGGCGTACAAATCTTAACTATCGACATCGCTCACGGGCACAGCATCCAAATGATTGAACTCACAGAGTGGATGAAAAAAACTTTTACTGGCGTAGATGTTATCGCTGGAAACGTTGCGACTCCCGAAGCTGTAAAAGACCTGGCAAACGCAGGAGCTGACGCCATTAAAGTTGGTATTGGACCAGGTTCCATGTGCACCACCAGAATCATTACGGGTTGCGGACTGCCACAGCTCACAGCTATTGCCATGTGTTCTCTAGAGGCTGAAAAGCATGGTGTTCCTATCATTGCTGATGGAGGCTTAAAAACTTCTGGTGATATCTTTAAAGCTTTTTGCGCAGGCGCTGATTCAGTAATGCTTGGCTCACTTTTAGCGGGAACTTTAGAAACTCCAGGTGAAACAAGGCATGGCAAAAAACTTTATAGAGGTATGGCTTCTCGCTCTGCTCAAGATTCATGGAGGGGCGGTGTTGCTAAAGGCATGGCACCAGAAGGTGAATCCCATATGATTTCTATTAAAGGTCATGTTGAAGATGTTGTTTTAGAGCTCACAGGAGGTGTGCGTTCTGGAATGAGCTACATCAATGCAAGTGCATTTGCAGACATCAAAGACAACGCCAGATTCATCAGAATGAGCACTTCAGGTATTAAAGAATCCATTGCTCACGGTCTTTATCTGTAAATGACAGAAACACTTTCTTTTATTGGTGTCTTCGACTCCGGTGTGGGAGGCTTGAGTGTTTTAAATCAGCTTATTAAAGACTTTCCAGAAGAGTCTTTTGTTTATCTTGGCGACACTGCAAGGCTTCCCTACGGCGCTAAATCTAAAGAAACCATTAAAAATTACGTAATTAAAAATATTGATCATTTAAACTCTCACTACAATTTAAAAGCTGTTGTTGTGGCCTGCAACTCAGCCTCCTCTGTGCTTGAAGAGCTGATACTTCCCATCAAAACAATCGGTGTGATTGAAGCTGGAGTGATTGCAGCAGACAAAGCATCAAAAACAAAAAACATTGCTCTTTGGGCCACAAGAGCAACGGTCACTTCACGTGCTTATGAAAACAAAGCAGATTTACTAAACAAAAATCTAGAGTTCACAAGCACGCCCTGCCCTACTCTAGTCTCTTTGGTGGAAGAAGGTGAAGACTCTCATCCACTTCTAGCACCAGCATTTGATTTTTACATAAGTAAGTCTAAGTTCTCGGATGAGACTGACACTTTGGTGCTTGGCTGCACCCACTTTCCATTTTTTAAAAAAGAATTGAAAAAACATTTAGCAGAAAAATTTCTAAACATTAAACTTGTTGATGCAGCTAAAGAAGTTTCTGAGCATTTAAAAAACACCATTAAACTGACTAAAAACAAAGCTCCAAAACATTTGATACTGGTCACAGATGAAGCCGCTCACTTTAAAAATTTTATAGAATCTAAAATGCCTAAAGATGTTTCTTTTAAAGTTCAAAAAATAGACATTTCTTAAGTCAGGTGCCTGGTAACATCTGGTGAATCTGCACCCCGCGCAGCGGCTCTTGTCTCACCAAGTCAAATTAGGTAAATTTCGTATATAAACTAAACCAACTAAGGAGATCTTAAAATGTTAGGACTAGGGAAAAAGTTTCCAAACTTCAATTTAACAGCAACTGTGGACACAAACTTAGATAAGGCTTTCACAAAAGTGGACAACGAGTCTTACAAAGATAAGTGGATGTGCATGTTCTTTTATCCAAAGGATTTTACATTCATATGCCCCACTGAAATCGTAGGCTATGACAACCTTTACGGTGAATTCAAAGAAAGAAACTGTGAACTCTACGCTGCGAGCACTGACTCTGAGTTTGTTCATATGGCTTGGAGGCAGCACACTAAAGACCTTAAAAACCTTAAGACTCCAATGATCTCAGACATCAAAAGAGAGCTCTCTGAAGATCTCGGTATTTTGGATGAAACTGAAGGTGTTTGTTACAGAGCAACCTACATAGTTGATCCAGAGGGAATTGTTAGACACATCTCTGCTAATGATTTATCTGCTGGAAGAAGCCCTGAAGAAACTCTTAGAACACTAGATGCTCTTCAAAACGGTGGTCTTTGCCCAGTGAACTGGAAAAAGGGCGACGCCACTCTTTAAAAGGTGACAGGTCCTAAAGCGGTATGCAGGGCGGCATAATTTAAAAAGAACCTCCACTTAATTAGGGCGAGGTTTTTTTATAATTGTCTCGATTGTGATTTTAGAACACCATCTATTATGACAGCTTGAAGCAACATTTTGTTGCTAGCTTTTTTGTTTATAGAAAATATTAAAAGTATAGTCTACAGATTTACCCTTGTGAGAGGCTAATATTCTTTGATACGTTTTCGGAAACTCAATTTTCAAAACCTTCTCAAAATCTAGGTGGTTATCAAAAACCCAAGATGAATCAATCGTCTCTTTTGCAAATCCTTGCTCTATCCAAAATTTTTCAATTTCAGCTTGCTTTAATTCTGAAAAAGAAAAACTTTCCTTTACCCATGATCCGAAAGTTCCCCTGTCCAAGTTGTTGTCTATCGTGACAAAGAAACCACCAGGCTTTAAAACTCTAAAAACCTCTTCCAGTCCTCTCTCAGAACCAGCTCCCCAAAAATATGTAAATCTCGCAATAGCAAAATCAATAGAGTCACTTTCTAAAAGAACAGACTCTGCTGAACCTTTTAAAACTGAAACATTTGAAAGCTCAAGATGGTATATTCTTGAAAGTGCTTTCAGTCTTGAGCTGTCGTGTGGTTCGAGTCCAAAAACGTGATCAGCTTTTTTAGAAAAATAAGGCAGGTGAAATCCTGTGCCACACCCTATGTCCAAGACCTTTTTTCCAGTCCAATCAAAAATAGATTCCAAAAAGTCTTCAATTTTATTTTCAGGATCACAGGCCAAATTTTCAATTTCATAAATTTCAGAGTCTGACTGAATGTTAGGTGAAATATGGACTCCTGCATTTAAATCTTTCATTTTTATTCCTCATCAATTTTACCAAATAAAAGCAGGGGCTGAGCTCTGCTTTTATTAAAATATGTAAGTGAAGGCGAGCGCTTGGGCACGCTTTAGTCTTTACGCCCTGCTTCCAGAAACAGGACCTCGCACCCTAGTACACAACCTCATGCCCTGCCGAATCGGTCACGCGAGGATCTTTGATTGGAACAATGTGATTTCGACTTAAAAAGTTAAACATTGTAAACAAGAACACACCAGTGAATCCAAGTATAATCCCAGCTTCACCAATTCCAAATTTTGCATGTTCGTGATCAAAAGTAGGATACACCAACCAGTACAGATCTAAAAACTGAGTGAAAAGAATCAACACACAAACTGGGGCGAGGTAGCCCGCTTTTCTTTTAGCCCAACGAGGCAGTAAAAGTAAAAATGGAAGTGCAAATTTTAAAACAATCATTGCAAGAGACACAGTCGCCCATTCACCAACTGAGCGGTGAAGAAAAAACATCGTCTCCTCAGGCATGTTGGCATACCAGATCAGCATGTACTGAGAGTAAGCGATGTAGGCCCAAAAAACTGTAAAGCCCAACAAGAATTTACCCATGTCATGCAGGTGATCAGCTGTGACCATTCCGTTAAATCTTTTTCCCAGAAAAAGAATCAGTAAAATTGCAGCAGCAAAAAATGCCTGCATAGCTCCACCAAACATATAGACACCAAAAATTGTAGAGAACCAATGCGGCTCAAGACTCATCAAGAAATCAAAAGAGAAAGCCGTGTAGGAAAGTGCAAAAAATATAATGTAGGTAATCGACCAAGGAATGGTTCTTATGATCAAATCATCTTCACCAGTCTCATCTTGCTTGATTGAGTTTCCAAGAATTTTTCTAGAAAACAAATACCAGACAGCAAAAATAACAACAGTTCTGATGACAAAGAAAGTTTTATTTAAGTACGGAGCTTTGTGCTGCAAAAGTGCGTCTCCAGCAACAATTTCTGGATCTAACCAAGAGTAGAGATGATCAGCACCAAAAAAGATCAAGATCAGTGTTAAAACCAAGCCCACTGGTAAAAAACCAACAAAGGCTTCAAAAACTCTTCTTATATTCACAGACCATCTTGCACTTGTTAAATACTGCAGCGCTAAAAAGAAAAGTGAAATTACAGACATGCTCACAAAAAAGAACATACCGACAAGATAGGCCTGCCAAGCTCTAGCAGGATCTGTCATCAAGCCAATTGCCATGCCAATCACTCCCAGTAAAAGGAGCACACCGCATATGATTTTATGCTTCATTTCAAATAGAAAAGCTTCGGGTTGTTGAAAAACAATTTTTTTATGCATCTTAGTTCCCACCTTTTCCGGACTCTAGACTCTGCAGGTTTCTAACGTAGTCAACGATAGCCCATCTTTCATTATCTTGCGGAACTTGACTGCCGTAGCCGCCCATAAGTCCCCAACCGTTGGTCACAACATTGTAAAGTCGTCCATCTGAGTAACCCTTGTAAACTGCCGAGGTTAAGTTAGGTGGCATTTTCAACATTTTTTTTGAGATAGGGCCATCTCCAAGACCTTTTTCACCATGGCAAACGCCACAGTAAATTTGATATTTTTCAGCGCCTACAGTATTCAAACTTTTAATCTCTTCAGCTGATAAAGTCGCAAAAGGACTTTTTAAAGTGTCTGCAGAAGCCACATCAGATTTTTCGAATGGATAGGGTTTGAACTGACGAGAAACTGTTCCTTTAGGGGGTGTTCTCATACCTAGTTCTTTACCCTCTTTGCCAACACCCTCTTGGGTTTTGATTTGAGGACCTTCCATCATGTCTTGAATTAATTCGATATTTGTAGAGTTGTCGCCACCTTGGCAACCCACAAACAAAACCAGTCCGAGCGCTGCTAACGATATATTTAAAATCTTCATATTAATACTCTCCAACCTCGTGAACTGCTTCAGCACCCAATTCTTGCATCCAAGCTTGAACCTCTCTTGCGTTGTACATGCCATCTCTTTCCGACACAAAAAGGCCAAACTTGTGAGACGTCAAATCAAGATCAACAACTGGAGGATCAACTTTGGGAAGACCTAAAGCTACAAAGATCATGACCTTAACAGAAGCAAGGGCAGCAAATAAAATTGTAAGCTCAAAAATTATAGGGATAAATGCTGGCAGTGACCACATTGGTTTTCCGCCAACATTGATTGGCCAACTTACAGCTGAAGTCCACCAAGTGAACCAGAGTCCAAAAAGGCAACCTGCGGCTCCGGCAATTAAAGTCACCCAAGGAATCCATGATCTTTTCACTCCAACAGCCTCTTCCATTCCATGAATAGGGTAAGGCGTGATAGCATCAAAATCTTTAAAACCTTTTAGCCTAGTTTTTTCTGCTGCTGTTAAAATTGTGTGTTCATCTGTGAAGATGCCCATCACTCCGCCTTTATTGTTAGACATCAGTGACCCCCTTCTTTACCAGTGTTCAGCACTGGCTTCACCTCAGCAATAGAAACTGCAGGGATGGCTTGTATATAAAGTAAAAACAGTGTGAAGAACATACCAAAACTTCCGACTAGGGCTCCAAAGTCATAAAAGGTCATGTCAAAAAGTCCCCAGTTTGCAGGCAGGAAATCTCTGTGCAGTGAAGTCACTGTGATCACATATCTCTCAAACCACATACCGATGTTCACAAAAATAGAAACAACAAACATAACCGGAATGCACCTTCTCATTTTCTTGATCCAGAATATTTGTGGAATCAAAACGTTACATGAAACCATTGTCCAGTAAGACCACCAATAAGGGCCAAAAGCTCTGTTGATAAAAGCGTAACCTTCATACTGAGACCCTGAGTACCAAGCAATGAAGAACTCAGAAGCATAGGCATAACCAACAAGCATACCTGTGGTCATGATGATCTTGTTCATAAGTTCCATATGATCAAGCGTGATGTAATCTTTAAAAACAGGAACAGCAATTCTAATTAAAGTCATCAAAGTCACAACCATTGCAAAACCTGAGAAGATCGCACCAGCCACAAAATATGGTGGGAAAATCGTTGTGTGCCAACCCGGAAGCTGAGCCACAGCAAAGTCAAAAGATACAATAGAGTGAACCGACAAAACTAAAGGCGTAGAAAGTGCAGCCAGGATTAAGTAAGTCATTTCATAGTGACTCCAGTCTCTGGTTGAACCTCTCCAACCTAATGAAAGGGCTCCAAAAATTGCATTAGAAATCTTTTTAGAATCTCTTTTAGCCCTGTCTCTTAGGGTTGCAAAGTCAGGAACCATTCCCACATACCAAAATACGATCGAAACAGTTGCATAAGTGGAAATTGCAAAAACGTCCCAAATCAGTGGAGATCTAAAGTTCACCCACAAAGGTCCCCTTTGGTTTGGATAAGGAAAAAGCCAGAAAGCAAGCCAAGGTCTACCTGTATGTATAATTGGAAAAATACCTGCAGTGGCTACGGCAAAGACCGTCATTGCCTCAGCGGACCTTGCAATTGATGTTCTCCACTTCTGTCTGAAAAGGTACAAAACTGCTGAAATCAATGTTCCTGCGTGACCAATACCAACCCAAAAAACAAAAGTTACAATGTCTGTACCCCAACCTACTGGGTGGTTCACACCCATAAGTCCCATACCAATTCCAATAATCGCAGTGAGCACGCAAAGATAGAAAAGAAGAAGTGCTTTTGCACCACCAATCATCATCAACCATTTAAGACCCGGCACGCGCTCAACTAATGACGAGATGTCATCAGTCACATCTTTAACCGTTTTGTTTCCAGCTATTAAAGGCTTTTCATTCAAAGGCTTGTTCTTATTGTGAGAATTGTCATCGTTGCTCATTAGTGTGCCTCCCCTTCAACTGGATGCTCTTTAGCTTTGTGACCACTTGGTTCATGATGTTCACCATCACCGTGCTTCTCCTCTCCGTGACCACCGCCACCGTGAGAAACTGCAATTTGCTCGTCAGTGTTCCAAATTTTAGTCATGTATCTAACAGAAGGAACTACGTTGATCTCTTCTAAAAGCTCGTAAGTTCTTTGCTCTTCAAACTTTTTGCTTACAGCAGAATCTTTATTGTTCATGTCTCCAAAAACAATAGCTTTAGTCGGGCATGTCATCTGACAAGCCGTCTTAACATCACCATCTTTTAACTTACGCTTTTCAATGTTGGCATCAGATCTTTCGCCTCTGATTTTATGGATACAGAAAGTGCACTTCTCCATCACTCCTCTAGACCTTACAGTCACTTCAGGATTAAGAGCCATGTTCAGTGGAGATTCAACTTTAGAATAGTTGAACCAATTAAATCGTCTTACTTTGTATGGACAGTTGTTCGCACAATAACGTGTTCCCACGCATCTGTTGTAAACCATGTCGTTTGTTCCCTCATCAGAGTGAACAGTTGCAAGTACGGGACAAACCGTTTCACAAGGAGCGTTGTCACAGTGCTGACACATAACTGGCTGATGCAGAACACGTGGAGCTTTTGGGTCTCCAGAATAGTACCTATCAATTCTAATCCAATGCATTTCACGACCATTTAGGACGTGTTTTTTCCCAACCACAGGAATGTTGTTCTCAGACTGACAAGCAACAACACATGCCGAGCAACCAGTACACTTAGACAGATCAACAGACATAGCCCATTTTTCTTTAGTGTATTTGTGCTTAGACCAGAGTGAGAAAATTTTGTGTTTGTGAATACCCGCAGACTCTTTCTTTTTGAATTCACTGTAAGAAGCCTCGGCAACGATTTGACGGCCTTCCATTGAGTAATGCCCTTGGCAATTTGCAAGGACAATTTTTTCAATAGTTTTATCAACTGAAACAGCAATTCCAGAGTAAGTCGTTCCATTGACTAGTGGATAAACATTTTTTCCTACATCATCACAGACTTTACCAGCACCATATCTTCCAAAACCGACTGCAACACCAATGGTGTTCTCTTCCTGCCCTGGTTGAACGTGAACAGGAAGTTTTACTGTTTCACTGTTTTTTCCTTCACCAACTTTAAGCTCTATCACATCACCTTCTGTTATGCTGTGCTTTTCAGCGTAACCCATTGATACAGATGCGTAGTTGTCCCAAACAATCTTAGTTACAGGGTCCGGAAGCTCTTGAAGCCAAGAGACGTTGGTAAGGTTTCCCTCGCCAAAAGCTGCTGTTTGATAAACAACAAGCTCGTCACCAGATGATTTTTTAAACTCAGCGTTAAAATTTCCAGCAAAAGCTCTTCTGGGCTTTTCTGAATCTTTGAATTTAGAAAGGTCCATTACGCCTTTTTGAAGAAGTCCAACCCAGAACTCATCAAAAGAAGAAAAACCCATTGTGTTAGATGTAAATCTGCTTTTCCAGGTCTCTTTGATTTTATCAAACCACTGATCTTCAGTTCCTAACCATTTGAGCAAAGACTGCTCAAAAGCTCTAGTCTTGTATAGAGGAGAGAGGGTCGGCTGACCAATAGAGTAAACACCTTCTAAACTCTCATACTCATTCCACTTTTCTAGAGCATGGTCGTCTGGAGCTACAAAATGTGAAACACGTCCTGTCTCGTCATTTCTATCACCTGTGTAAATAACTTTTGAAACCTTAGTCAGTGCTTTTCTAAATTTATTTTGATCACTGTAAGTGTAAGCGGGGTTAGACTCATGAATGATCAAAGTTTTAACAGCACCAGCATTCATTTTTTCAATTAAAGTCTCCATTGAAGACTCATCAGCTAAGAAAGAAGCAAATGGTGCCTGAGAGTAATCAATAGTAGTCCCATCATTATCAAGCTGAGCATTTAAAAAGTGAACAGCTTTTTGAATTTCATCATAATCAGCAGTCTTGGCTTGAAGACCAAAACCCATTACAATTGATTTTCCAACATTCTCTTTAAGCTCTTTAGCAGCAGTTTCAGCCATCTCAAGAACCCCTGAACTAAGTGCTTTAACGCCAGCATAGTTCGAAGCTTGCTTTGCATAGCTTGAACTTGAATTCATTTTTGAAATCACTGCGCATAAAAAGGAAAGGTACTCTGAAGGCTTCAGTTGAACTCTAGAGTCAGCATTCGTGCCCGTTAAACTCATGAGGGATTCAGCCTGCATCAGTTTTACAGGTTCACGCTTAGAAACGTCTCTTGCCTCGCCCCACTCAACAGAGTTTTGGAGTGAGCCGTATTCTACGCCTAAAAAGTCTGTCGCTATGGACAGTATAAAATTAGCTTTTGAAATGCGAAATCTTGGAAGAGTTTTTCTGTCTGATCCAAGAGCTGAAAATGATTTTCTAAATCTTTCATAGGAAAGTGGAGACCACTGGAAGTGCTCACCACCAAATTTAGAAACAAAATCTGAAATCACTTTTCTTGAAGTTTCAGAAGGGTTGGCTCCAGAAAGAACAAAAGCTCCGCCTTTTTTAAGCTGAGTTGTCATTTCTTCATCTATGATTTCCCAACTTGAAGCTATGGTGTCTCTGTTAGATCTTTTTTCATTTAGTAGATTTTGAATTGGTGCAGCCAGACGGTCTGGATCATAAACTGACAAGAGCTGTGCTTGGCCTCTCACAGAAAGCGCTTCACCAACTGCCGGAAAAAATTCGTTTCCTTCATTTTTAATAGGGCGGCCTTCTCTAGTTCTTACAACTAAACCTAAAACCTCTCCAGCCATATGAAATGTCGAAGCATAAAAATTTGAAACACCTGGAACCAAGCCTTGGGGTCTGTTCACATAAGGAACAATGTTCACAGGTTTTCTTGTGCAACCAAAAGAACCTAGAGCTAAACTTGCGCCCATCAATTTTAAGAAATCACGTCTGCCCCAGCCGTTCTGACTTTCTTCAGAAAGAGGTGAAGACTGAAACTCTTTGTTTGCTAGCTCTAAAAACTGTGGATCTTGTCTCCACTGATCTAAACTAAGCCAGTATTTGTTGCTGTTGTCTGATGTTGGTTTGTCCATATTCAAATGTCCTTCGATTCTCTTGGTAATTGTCTTAGTAATGACAGGTCGAGCAGTTGATAGGCGCCTGGTAGTGACCCTTTTCGTTTAGCTCTTGGATATATTCTTTAGAAAGAGACTCATCGCTATTTCCACGGTGACAGTTCACACACCAGCCCATTGAAAGGTCTTTGTACTGGTAAACTTTTTCCATCTCTTCAATAGGACCATGACAGGTTTTACAGTCTTTGCCCGCAATGATGTGAGCCGAATGGTTGAACTTAACATGATCTGGAAGAAGGTGGACTTTTTTCCAAGCAATAGGTTCGTTCTTTTCATACTTTTCAGTAATGTGCTGAATCCATTTTTTATCTGTAGCGACTGACAAGTGACAGTTCATACAGATGTTTAAACTCGGTACTGAAGAGTGCTTTGAAACTGCCACATTTGTATGACAGTACTTACAGTCAATTCCGTACTGGCCCGCATGCAGCTTATGTGAAAAAGGCACTGGTTGGTCTGGCTTGTAGCCCACGTTGTACCCAATACTTAATTTATTATTCGTCAGTTGATGGACGAACGCGCAGAGGCCTAGGACGAGTCCTAAACCAACGATTGCGCCAAGGATTTTTTTTGCCATATGTAATCTCGCACCTTAGTTATGGTTTTTCTTATAGCTAAAATAAATAAAACTTTATCAATCAACTTTCAACTGCGATTTTTAAGTTTTAAGTAGAAGCCTACAAACAAAACATAAAAAATGTGCAACATAACAAATACAGAAACGTATTCTACACCGCCCGATCCAAATCCATAAGAGTGAAGACCTGCTCCGAGCCAAAAATTAACCCCGTACCAAGCCATGATCACTAGGGAAAAAGCCAGAACTGAGCCCGCTGCCATTCCAAAAGATTTAATCAAACCCACTAAGCGCGCATGAAGCAGAGCAAGGTAGCCCATCAAAGCAATAAAAGCCCAAGTTTCTTTTGGGTCCCAACCCCAAAATCTTCCCCATGAGTAGTCGGCCCACACACCACCTAGTATTGTGCCTACCGCAAGTAGAACGATTCCTATTTGCAAACTTCTGTAAATAGAAGTTGTGATCGTTGCAATTTCTTTACGATATTTGTTCTCGTTTAAATGGTAGAAAAGAGAAAAATCTCCTAATATAAAGGCAAGAAAAAATGCTGAATACGATATCGTGATTGTTAAAACATGCACCAGAAGCCAAAAATTCGAACGTAAAACAGCTTCAAGCGGTTGAATGCTTGGATCTAATATCACTGGGGCTAAGTCAGATAAGATCAAGCAAAAGACAGCTACAATGCAGGCTCCAACGTGAGGAAGCAAGCTTTTGTTCCACTTTCCAATTATAAAACCAAATAAAATAGTTCCGAATGGAACCCACAAAACTGTCTCATACATATTTGAAACTGGAGCCCTGCCACTGATGTAAACTCTTATAAGAAAGCCGAAAAGGTGTAGCAAAAAACCCAGAAACAAAAAGACACCAAAACCTTTTAGAAAAGCTCCCTTTCCCCAAAGCCAGAAAAAGAAAATCGATAAAAGTGCTAAAGTGTAGACAATCCAAGCGTATCTAAATGGATGGGCAGAATTAAAAAAAACTTCTGCTTTCAATCTAGTTTTGTAATCCTCAATTTTTACAGATGTTCCAGCAAACGCAAAATCCTCATACGCTTTGACAGCTTCATCAAGAGCTTTAGAAGTTTTTTTAGATTCAACGGCTGCAACATGAGAGGTGAGTGTTTTTAAAATTTCTGCAAATTTTAGTTGATGATCAGCAGAAAAATCATTGATAGACTGCCAAGTTTCATCCTTGCCGTCCTTTGGAGGAGCTATTCTTAGTATACTACCAGATTGAAAAGCGTTGAGTCTTAAAAGCTGACCTTGGAGTCTAGACAGAGCTTGATCGAAAGCTCCCAGTTTAATCTCTTTGTCTTGTTTTACTTTTAAGTTTTGAAGCAGGCTCTCTAAAGCTGGATTTGAAGCAAGCTGTTTTTGAGAGTAAAAATCTTTTTCTTTAGAAAGCCCGAGAGCTTTTTTAAGTTTATGGTTTTTAAGCTGTACAAATTCGGTTTCAGCCCAAACTCTTGGAGCAAGCAGCCAAGTCAAAACCAAAGTTGAAGGGTCCTTACCTTGATAGTTAGTTTTGCCGTATACAAGCCTAATGCTTTCAGAGGCTAAGGTGTCTAGCGGCTTGATACGCCCACCGTTTTGAACAGGCAGCTCTTTTAAAGCAGAACTTGCTGCAAGAACAGGGAAGGAGAAAAACAAGAGAGCAAAGTACAAACCAATTTTTTTCATATTAAATCCTTTGTTTTCTAATCTTTTCATATTTAACCACACAAACCTTATTTAACAAATTTCCACTTTCCGCCTCTTCTCTTAAAATAAAAAAGAAAAGCCGCACCCAAACAAATCAATAGGCATCCTAAGTACTTAATCCAGCGCCCTGGATCCTTGTTCACCGACAGTATTGAATGTGTCGGATTTCCCATTTCATCCTCTTGAAAAGAAGATTGATAGAACGTAAGACCGTTGCGCTTGTAGGGTTCATTCATTGAGATCAGAACCTCTTTATCACCAACATCTACTAGGCTCTCATAGGAAGCTGCCTGCATTGAACCTTGATACCTACCCACCTTGAAGTTTTTAAGCTTCATATTGAACCCTATATCCACTCTTTTCTGGCCGTAGTTGAGCACGTAGACGCGGTCTTTTAAAAAGACCTTTAAAGGTTGGTTTAAACCCAGCCAGTATTCTTTTTCCATAAATTTAATTTTCACAGCCTCAGTGCTCATTGCGTGGGGGAAATCTAATTTATCAAAGTAAGTCCCCCTGTAAGCGTGAGGTTTGTAAGACAAAACTCTGAGTTTAAAATCCATCCATCCTGTGTCAATCACCTCGCCAATAGCCAAAGAACCTTTCTTTTGACCCAACTTGTTGAACAGCATGTAGTTGATTTTTTCTTCACCACTTCCGGGATAAAAATAAATTTCGTTTTCAGCCTTATAGTCACCAGCAGGTGCTTTCATGGACAATTTAACTTTGGCAAGCCCCATAGTCTGCTCGACCTCTTTGAAGATCTTGTTTGCTACTAACCAACCCGTTTCTTTAGCTCTAGAGCCCTCTATAAAAAATCTAACGGCAGGACCGTCTTCTTTATTTTCAGATGATAAAACCTGAGACTTTGATTCAGCAAAAATATAATAATCTAAAACCTCAACTTTTTGATCAGCAGAAACATCAAAGAAGATCTTTTGTTTTTTTGGATCGTTCTTGAAAAAATTCACGTCTTCATTTGATAAAGTGGTGAATTTGTTTCCGTCAAATGAACTGTAAACTGAAAACTCTTTTTGGGTGACTTGAACAAACCTGTTCTTTCCGCCAAGTGGAAAAAGCATAACCCCATCAATTCCAAAAAAATAAGTAAAGACTGATCCTATGAGCACCAGAATGATTCCTATATGAGCCAGTAAAAACGGAAGGTGCCTAATTTTCCAAGGGAGTCGGTCCACCATAACCGCAGCTAAGTTCACAGCTAATAGGACCTGAATAGCCACCATCCAGAAAGACTGATAAACTACAAGTTTAGCATAGCTAGCATTGTACAATGACTCATAAAATGTGCCCACCGCAGAGATGACACCCAATGAGAGCAGAACGAAGACCGCAAGTTTAATAGAGGCAAGAAACTTTAATTTTTTTGGTAGCACAATACCCTAACCATCAATCCAAAAACTTCTGTGGTCAAGAATCTCAGATTTTTGAGGACTCTTATTCTTTTAAGTTATCTCCCCGTCCAATCTTTGATGATTTTTTTTTCATCTTCAGCGGAGGTGGATTTTTTAAACCTTGCACCCGATCTGCCTTTTACTCTAGCTTCACATTCTGACCAAGTTTTGTGCTTCTTAAGCTCGCCATTTACATAGCTCAGATAGGAATAGGCTGCTTTTTTCTTGGTTTCTCCTTTAGTTTTTGGCGCAGGGAGTGAAATGTCTTCCGGAATATCATAAATTGCATAGGGGTATTGGAGTAAAGAACCTTGATATAAATCAATATAAGTTTTTTTAGAAAATGCGACCGCAATCTCATCACAGCGTTCATTACCAATTGTGCCCTGGTGACCTCTTACGTAGCCCCAATCAACCTTACCAAAGCCTTTTCTGGCTTGAACGGCCTTGTCCAGCTCTTCCCAAATTTCCCTGTTGGTCACAGGCTTTCCATCAGACTTGATCCAGCCCTTTTTTTTCCAACCAAATATCCACTGAGTCAGGCCTCTGATCACATAGGTTGAGTCGGTGAGCACAAGCACATCGCCACTTATATTTTTAAGTTCTTGCAGGCCTTTGAGTACGGCCACCATCTCCATACGGTTGTTGGTGGTTTCAGCTCTCCCCTCACCTAGTTCTTTGATTTTTCCTTCAGGATAGACCAAAACTGAACCAAAACCTCCCGGCCCTGGATTTCCAGAGCAGGCTCCATCTGTAAAAAGCAGTATTTTTTTTGTGTAGTCCATAACTTAACATAAAGGCGCTGGGCCCTAAGCTGCAAGACTGAGATTTAAATTTTGGATGCAGTATTTTTAAGCACTTACTGGGTTGACTTAAAAGCCCTTTTGATAGAATTTCACTGTCACTTCAGTAGTTTACTGAGGATCTTACAACTTAATTCCAGTCATCTCTAATAATAAGAGGACGGAAGGATAAAAATGGCAACAAAAACACGAGTCACGCCACGTTTTAAGACCCAAAGAAGATTAGGCGCTGAGCTCCCAGGTTTAGGTAAATCTGGTGCTCTAGAAAGAAAGCCTTATCCTCCGGGCGAACATGGTTCTAAAAGAAGAAAATATTCTAACTACGCCCTGCAGCTAGAAGAAAAACAGAAGGTTATGAAGAACTATTGTCTTCGTGAACAACAGCTTAGACGTTTCATCAGAGATGCTAAATCAGGTTCATCTTCTAACTGGGTAGATAAACTAGCTGGTCGTCTAGAGCTTAGACTTGATAACGTAGTTTTTAGACTTAACTTCGCTCCAAGTATTAGAGCTGCTAAACAGCTTATCTCTCACGGTCACATTATGGTTAACGGAACAAAGCATGACATCAGTTCTGCAGTTTTGAAAGTTGGCGATGAGGTTTCTGTAAGAGCTAAATCTCAAGAGCATCAAGTTTACATGCATGCAAAAGACAACCCAAGAATGGACGTTCCTAGCCACTTAGTAAAAGAAGTTAAGGAAAATATTGAAATGGGTAAAATTGTTAATGTTCCTGGAGTAGAGGCTATTCCGTTTCCTTTTCAATCTGGTCTTTTCACTGAGTATTACTCACTTAGAAAAGCATAAGTGCCAGGTCCTGTTTCTGAAAACAGTGCATAAATTTACAAAGCCTTCTCAAGTTGAGAAGGCTTTTTTTATTTCCAATTTGCAAGTTCTTGCTGAACTCGGTTTTTTTCGAAATCTATAAGTTCTTGTTTTGCTTCGACCTGTTCTGAATTGTCAGGCCAATTTAAAACTGTCCAGTTGCTGTAAGAGCAAATTCCCAAGAATAGTGTCATGAGTGTGGTGGTCGTTTTTTTTTCATAACATGATTTAAACAACTAAATTGAAATTATACATTTAGATCACTTAAAGTCTTTGTGAAAAGGACAACAAAAAGCGTTCACATCTAAACTCTGTCTTTATAAATAATAGCTTATTTCCAGTCTTTAAGCTCGTTAACCGTTCTTTCTTTTTCAAAAACGATAAGATCTTGTTTTTTGACAAGATACTCTTGGTAACCTTTGTTGGTTTCTAGTCCAGAGTACTGAGACTGACTAAAACTGCATGAAGCCAAACCTAAAGCTAATAGCAAAACAAATACTTTTTTTAACATAACTATCTCCTGATTTAATCTGCACCTAGTGCACATAGACAATTAAGCAGTAAATGTACCAAAATATCCTAGGTGAAAAATCCTTAAAAGCTCGCAGGGCATGCTACACCTGTATGTTAAATTGACAGTGACGATATTAGGCCTCTAAAACACCGAACTTCAACCATGAACTTCAACCAGATATATGAAACCAGATATAATCTTAAAAAGACTGCACCTATTGTTTGCAGATTTTAAAGCTATGATCTAGTTTGCAGCCTAGTCTCAAACAAGGAGAATTTATGCGCCACTTTATAGGTGTTTACACAGTATTTATAATGACTTTCAGTCTAGCACTCACCAGCTGTGGAGGATCCTCGGACGGTGACGACAATGTGAACCCTTTTTCAGAAGGTGAGCTTTTGACCGCTCTGGAGGGAGACTGGTTTGACTCTAAGTGCGAACAAAACTTCAACGAAGAGACTTCAAGTCTTGTGCAAATGGACTTTAAATTTGACCAGCCTTTTTCATGGAGAAATGACCTTTTTAAAGAAAATTCACTTGAGTTCTCAGGTTCATTGAAGATTGAAAAAGTTAAGTACAACAACTCTTTCTGCCTTGGCACAGGATCTAGAACAGAGAACTTAATTGAATCAAATGTTGCAATCAACAACCTAAGTGTGATCAGGGGCTCTGTTAAAAGCAATAGTTTTAGAGCTTACTACGCTCAAGAAAAGAAATTTGATTTTGACCGACAGATAGATGTAGGCGCAGGGATTTTGTTTGAATTTGAAAGAACTGACGGCAAATTTGCGATCACTCCCCTAAACTCATTCACCTACCAGGGACTTAATGTTGAACTGCAAAATATTGCAAGCCCCGCTTCAAGCATTCCTTACTATTTTACCAACGCTGAAAACCCAATTAATAAATTTAACATAGCTGATGTTAGGGACGCTGATTTGAGTGCTTTTTTAAAGTCCCCAGGAAGCTGCAACAAACCCTACATACTTGACCGCACTTATCCGGTACCAGGTGGCAATTACAATGGCTTACTTCTTGTGATGCAAACTGATTCTGACAGGTTGAAGCTTTCATTCGTTAAACGTGAAAGCAGTGTGTTTGAAACCTCTCTAAATTTTCAAACCACGAATTTGGATTGGGTTTACATTGACGGCCAAGTGCACACAGAAAAGAAATTTATATTCACAGCTTCAGGTTCCCGCATCAGAGTTCAAAATGAAGGCTTTGAAATTGATCAAGAGCTTTCAGCCGAACCTAAATCACCAGCTGAGTTAAAGGCTTTTTTAGAAGAGAGAGGCGTTTCATCTTTAATTTTTGAAGACTGCAAATAGAGTCAAAAACTTAGATTCTGGTGGTCTCTTTTAAGGCGGTCACTGGACTTATTTTTGATAGGTAAACTATAGGCACAAGACTGCTTAAGAGCGCCACCAAAGAACAAAAGAACAAAACCCATAAGACTGTGCCAAAGTTAAAATCAATAGGCAGGTACGGGTCTTGATAAATTGGCGGCAGGACCTTTAAAGGAAAAAGATCTAAGAGCCATGAAACGGCAATTCCTAAACTTCCCCCTATAAAGATTCCACAAAACGAAACTCCAGCACCTATGCCTCCAAAAAGCAGTCGTATTCTTTTTTTTGAAAAGCCCATAGAGAGTAAAATCCCAATGTCTTTTTGTTTTTGAACCACAATCAAAATAAGAAGGGTCATAATTGAAAAACTGGTGATCAAGAGTGCCAAACCTAATAAAAATGTCATCGCGAGTTTTTCAATTTTTAAAGCTAAAAAAAGTGAAGAGTTGCGGTCTTTCCATGTTTCTACTTTTAATCCATCGTTCATTAAAATTTTCTTATAGCTTTTTACAAGACTCGGTTCTTTAACAAAGATCTCTAGGCCCTTGTGCATACTTCTAGATAAGCCTTTAAAAAGCATTCCTTTAGAGTAAATAACCAGTCTTGATTCTTTATCACCACCATCGGAATTGAGAACCCCACCCACAACGATTGTTTTTGTGTCAGAAAAATCAAAGTCAGTCGTGCTCTTTAAAATAGCCTCAGGTTTATAAATATCAATTGTGTCACCCACCACAATTTTGAGTTCAAATGCCAAATCTGATCCAATAAAAACCTCGCGCCCTTCAGAAAAAGCTTCTAGATCATAAGCGAGTGGATTTTCGAGCCCTCCATAAAAAGATTTCTTTTTTAAGAGTGCAGACCTGTCGATTCCCAGTGCTTCGGCTCCATTGAAAAAACCTTCTGTCGTTTTGATCAGAAGGTCTTGTCTTTCAAAATCATAACTCTTCACCACATTCTTTTCTTCGAAGTCAGTTAGTTTTTGATTTTTGAAAAAAGATTTGAAGTCATAATCTTTTTTGGCCTCTACAACTAAATGGGGCTCGTGGTTTAAAAGTCTGTCTTCAGTTGCTCTGTTTAAACCCGACATAATAGAGAGCACCACAATGAGCGCAAAAGTCCCTAAGACAATTCCGCAAAGACTGATCCAAGCCATTTTTTTAATATGAGAGTTAGCCCGCCTCGAAAAAAGGTAAGCTTTTAAAAAATCAGCAACCATTATTTATCTCTACTGTTTTTTAAGTACGGCGATCACTTCAACTTCAACATCCACACCTTTTGGAAGCTCACTCACAGCAACGCATGAACGAGCCGGTTTGCCTTCATTGAAATACTTAGAATAAACTTCGTTGAACTCAGCAAACTTAGACATGTCCGTTAAGTAGATCATAGTTTTTACAACGTGAGACAAGCTTAAGTCACAAGACTCTAATAGAGCTTTGACGTTTAAAAGACAGAGCTCTGCTTGCTCAGCAACACTGCCTTTTAGCACCTCACTAGTAGCAGGGTTTATTGGAATCATACCTGAACAGTACATAAAGCCATTAACTTGAACAGCTTGGGAGTATGGGCCTACTGGCTCTGGAGCATTTTTTGTATAGATAATTTCTTTTTGCATGTTTCAAGTCCTTTTGTGAATGAGAAGAAAAGCCCAAGGAGCAATCCTTATGTTACATTAATCTAGTAAAAAGTTTTCCCGCTTTGTGCAAGCTCAATAAGGGATTTAGCAGGTGCAAACCTCTTACCGTATTTAGATTCAAAAACTTCAAGTTCGGAAACAATGGTTTTCAAACCCGTTTTGTCAGCATACCTAAGCAAACCCCCTCTAAATGGAGGAAAACCTGTTCCCATAATCATCGCTAAATCAACTTCATCTGGAGTCTCAACAATTTTATCTTCTAATAGAGCACGACTCGCCTCGTTGATCATAGTGAACATTCCACGCCTAATGCACTCTTCCTCTTTCAAAAGATTTGTACGTTTAGAGAGCCCAAACTCAGTGTAAACTGTCGGGTCAAATTCTAACTGCTTACCTTTTTTGTCATACTTGTAAAAGCCAAGACCATTTTTTTTACCAAGCCTTTTTGATTCAGCAAATTTATTCACAAGATTTGAAGTTTCAATTCTATCTGGAAAAGCTGCTTTGAAAATCTTTAAAACCTTTACGCAGACATCTAAGCCAACTTCATCCATTAGCCTATAAGGCCCCATAGGCATTCCAAAAGAATGAGTGTACATCCGGTCGACTTTTACAACATCCATACCATCATCAAGTAAGAAGAGTGCCTCAGCCAACCATGGAAGAAGAAGTCTGTTGACTAAAAATCCCGGGCCATCTTTTACAACAACTGGGAATTTACCCATGTCTTTAGCAAGTTTAAAAGTCGTGGCCACAACATCGTCACTTGTGTTCACCCCTCTAATCACTTCAACAAGCGGCATACGGTCAACGGGATTAAAAAAGTGCATGCCCACAAAATTTTCAGGTTTAGGGTGCGCCTCGGACATCTCGTTTACAGGTAAAGATGATGTGTTTGTCGCAATAATAGCGTCGTCTTTCATATGTTTGGCAGTTTCAGCAATCACCTTTTTTTTGATGCTCATGTCTTCAACTATGGCTTCAATGGCAATGTCAGTTAACCCAAAACCAGCATAATCTAAACCACCACTCAAACGGTTCATTTTTTGTTCATAGTCAAAAGTGCTCAGCTTTTTGCGTTGAACTTTTTTAAGCCAGATTGAGCTTGCCGCTTTAAAGCCAATCGCAAGAGCCTCGTGAGTGATGTCTTTCATTCTGACCACAACGCCCTTGTCGGCTGCTAGCTGAGCAATACCACCCCCCATCGTTCCCGCGCCAATGACAGAAAGGTGACCAATTTTTTTAGGAGTCACCTCTTTTCCTGGAACTCCAGTGGCTTTTTTAATGTCTTCAGTCATAAAGAAAAGATTGATCAAGTTTTTACTCACATCGGTGATCGCGACCTTTACAAAGCCTTTGGCTTCTCTCTTCATTGATTTGGCTCTATTGGATGAACCATAGGTGTCTTTAATCACTTCAATGGCTTCAAGCACTGCAGGGTAATGACCATGAGTTTGCTTCATCACGCCTTCTCTAGCTTTTTTATAAGCCACACCTTTAAGCGGGCCTTCAATCAATTTGTTCATAAAGCCGCGAGCTTGAAAAGTTTTTTTACGTTTTCTTGCGCCTTTTTTCAAAAGCCCCTGAACAAATTCTTCAGTTTTAGATTCAAAAATGGCATCAGGAAAAACCTTGTCGATCAGTCCGATTTTTTTAGCTTTTCTAGTGTCGATGATTCCACCCATGCTTCCTTTAAGAATCATAGGAAGTGCCTGCTGAATTCCAACAATTCTTGGAAGTCTTACGCATCCACCAAAGCCAGGAATAATGCCTAAGCTTGTTTCTGGAAGCCCAATTCTTGTAGATTTAGAATCTGAAGCTACTCTGTAATCACAGGCCATCACAAATTCGCAACCGCCTCCCACGCAGGCTCCTTTGATTGCAGCAATAACCGGAACCTTTAGATCTTCAAAGTCGTTCATCAGTTTTTGGCCGACTTCAACAGCTTTAGAAAATTCAGCCTCGGTTTCAATTCTTTTGATTTCGTTTATATCAGCACCTGCAATATAAATGTTTTTCTTTTTAGAGGTCACAACAACAATTTTAACTGCTAAATTTGATTTGATCTCTTTTAAAACTTCATTGAACCTTATCAAAACAGGCTCTGAAAATTTATTCACTTTTTCGCCTTGAAGATCTAGTTCAATCCTAGCAACTCCATCATTATCAACATTCAGCTCAACACTTTTTTGCATATTAGACATTTTTTCTCTTTACCTTTTAAATTAAAATTTTAACTTCTAATAAATTCTTTTAAATCACCTCAAAACTTAGGCTTAGTTCATTCTCTCTAAAACCATTGCTCCACCTTGGCCTCCACCAATACATAAAGTGGCAAGACCTAATTCAACATCACGCCTTTGCATTTCTTTTATAAGAGTTAAAACTAAACGTGTTCCTGTTGTTCCCACTGGGTGACCAATTGCAATAGCTCCACCATTTACATTTAGAATATCATCATTGATAGCTCCAACAGCTTCTGAAAGGCCAAGTTTGTCTTGAGCAAACTTTTTGCTGGCAAAAGCTTCTTGGCAGGCCATAACTTGAGCTGCAAAAGCCTCGTTGAGTTCAACAAGTCCAATGTCTTTCATCGAAACACCTGATCTTTTTAAAGCTAGAGGAGTTGAGTAAACAGGACCAAGTCCCATACGCTCTGGCTCAAGCCCTGCAAAACCATAGCCTTTTATTTTTGCTATTGGTTTGTAGCCAAGGTCTAAGGCTTTTTGTTTTTCCATGATAAGGACTGCGGCAGCTCCGTCAGTAAGAGGGCAAGCATTACCAGCTGTAACTGTTCCATTTTCTCTATCAAAGAATGGTTTTAGTTTGGCAAGTTTTTCCGGCGTCTGTCCCTCTCGAATCCCCAGGTCCTTATCAACTACTTGATCGTGATTTTTACCTTTGTAAACAGGCGTGCACTCTTCAGCTAAGACACCTGATTTCCAAGCAGCCTCTGCTCTGTTGTGACTTCTCGCTGCAAAAAGATCTTGAGATTTTCTAGAGATTCCAAATTCTTTTGCCAAGATTTCAGCTGTTTGCCCCATGTTGATGCCTTTGAATGGATCTGTAAGTCCTTCCATAATGGCGATACGTGGCTTGTACTTAGTCATCTTCATTGGAGAAGTTGTTGC
>Ga0115567_10001340_pt1 | contig 24820 bp, 32 predicted proteins | sample COGITO_mtgs_1204_2_FD_88679 | JGI IMG/M metagenome (GOLD analysis project Ga0115567, IMG submission 88679) | Pelagic marine microbial communities from North Sea - COGITO_mtgs_120412 | ecosystem: Environmental > Aquatic > Marine > Epipelagic | place: Germany:Helgoland, sampling site Kabeltonne... | reverse complement strand
GGGCGGGCGGGGGGGGTGAGAACGCGGGCTTGGGGGGGCGGGGCGGGCGCAGGGGGTAAAAGGGGGAGAAGAAAAGGGGGGGGGGGGGGGGGGGGGGGAGGCACGGCATTGACGGCACCTCAGCGCTTCCTGTGGGGTGCCCGAGGATGGCTCGACGCCCGCAGCCTGCGACGCGGCAGAGGCGCCGGCGGATCGAGAGGTTGACCATGCCCTCGGACCTGTGTGCGCCGCACCACTGCTTGCCGCCGCGCTGCGCTGTCGCGTGCCCGAACAGCGCCTGGCGCATGCAGCCCGGTGCGATGCAGCGACGCGTCACAACATCCACGTCTCCCTCTCGCCGGTGGTCCCCGCACCACTCCGCCTTGCTCACGCCGCTGCCCGGGGCCCCTTGCAAGGCAGAAAGCGCTCCGTAGAGCGCGCGCCGAATGCACCCGAAGGCCTGACACCGACGCCCCACCACGAGGGTGTAGTCCGCTTCTGCATGAGCACGGCACCGCCGTGGTACCCACTCTGTGCCCAGGCCATGCGTGGGGTGCTTGTCGCAGCCAGGCTCTTCGCACCTGTTCGACGGCCGCTCCGCCCTTCACCCAGGTGCATCGGGAGCAGCCGCTGGCTGCATGGCTGCAGCCTGAGCTGGTACACTTGCACGGCGCAGGCGAGCGCTGCGGTATGTGCTGCCGAGATCTGCGCATGGAGGCGGGCCAGGGAAACTGCACCGCTTTGATCGCAGGTTGCGGTCGCCTACAAGCCGGTGCGTGCCGCACCTCTGCGACGGCACGCCCGCCGCCTTGTCACCCCACGATGCCTGCCGCGCGCAGCCCTCCTCGACACACACACTGGAGCGGCGGTTGATGTGCGATGAGAGGCGGTGTGCGTGGCAGAAGCGCGGGTCGGCCGAGCCGCGCTTGCCCGCTGGAGCCTTCCCTCCTGCTGGAGGGCTTCCGTAGAAGGCTGGGCGAGTGCAGCCCGCAACAGAGCAGCGGGGGTTCCGCACGTCCGTGTGATCCTGCAACGTGTCAGCTCAGCACCAAGCTGGTGGATGGGGAGCTGGTGGATGGGGGCAGGTGAGAGCCAACTTGTGGGGCGCGCCGCGAGACGCGCAGCTGAAACCCGGAGGCGCGGGCTCTCACCGGGAGCTTGTGCTGCGAGCAGAATGCCGCCTTTCGTTCCTTCTCTGGCCCGAAATAAGCTCGTTTCGCGCAGCCTTCCTGCTGACATCGTGTAAATCCACGCGTCTTGGTCGCATTTGACGCGTCGCGGCCGCCACGTGCGGACCCGGCACCCATGATTTTCCCAAACGCCGAAGCTGGTTCCCCGTTGTCGGCATTCTCTCCTCCCAACAAGCTCACGCTGCCGACGTGCGGTAGAGGCAGTTCCAACTCTTTATGCAGTAATCTGTTGTTTTGTGCTCCGCGTCTCTTCGGCGAAACGCTGCGGGATGGGGCCGAGCTCCGCAGCCGGGGAAGATTGGTTCTCTTGAGCTGTAGCCTCGGTGCGGTGAAACCAGTCACATCCACATCTCCCGCGGGCGACATATCCCCCCCCTTGAGTCGCAGTGGCACCCCACTGCACGATTGATGACCAGCATCTGGGGGTTGAAAGGCGGGTGTCTGGTGGATGACTCCCGCACACCTAAAGTCGAGGACAGACACGAGGCCCAACATGCAGCACACTCGCATGCAACACCGCGTTCCACGTGGCGACCACCTCGCGCGACGCGGAGGCATGGTTGTGATCACGCTCCGGACCTTCGACTTAGTCCTCACGCTATTTTCCGGTCGCAGACGGCCATCTCCTACGCAGCGTAGATCCTCATACGGCTGGCCGCCGGGGTCTTTTTTTATTTGACCATACCAGTTCATCAACTGTCACGCTACTCTTGTCGTTCGTAGACGAAAATATGGTCCTGGACTGATTCGCCCCATTTTCCTTTCCTGCATAGCGAGGTGCATTCATTCAGCCCCTTCATCATAGCATGAAACAGGTTCACGATGGCCGACCAGTGTGGGATTAGAAAAGCAATCACCTGCTCAGCGGAGCGCGCTCTCTCAGACTCCACTGCGACTCGATCAGATCGAAGAATGCTTCGTTCGCTGTGCAGCCGCCCCTTTCCTGCACGGGTCAGGAACACCCCGTTCAGCTTGCCCGTGTTGCCTCATGCTGCGGTTCAAGACCTCTGGGGGCAGCACCTCGCCAATGAAGACGGCGCGGCAGCCACGGTGCGCGGTGAGACAATCTGCTGCGAAACTGGAGCAAACGTCTGGCCAGCACAGTAGCAGCGTCTGTAACTCCCGGCCCGGTGCGCTCAGCACCTCAACGGAGCCTTTCTTCACGTTCGCGCTCCACGGCCAGGCCCGCCACCCCGCGACAAAGGTCCCGCCAGCCTGCTCGTCGAAGCTCTCGACCTCTGCACCGCGTTCGCGCAGCAGATAGGATAGCCACCTGCGCCACGCGCGATCATCACGGCCTTTGTTCCCGTACTGTGGTGCCCGGCCCGCTGTGTGCGCGAAGCTTCGCGTCCGCACAGCCCGCGCACACCCGTGAGTCTGCAAATTATTGCTGCATGGGGCGGGCACATGCAACACGTGGATCTTTGGTGTGGCCCTAACCCAGATCCGGCGCCCATCTCCACGAAGGGCGAATACTTCGCGATGAAGGCAACATCACAGCCGCGGAATCGCGCCCAGCCAAAATTGCACACGTGCAGATTCCGTTCAGGGTTGTCAAGCAGGACCAACATGCGCCCAGCCGCCTCATTATTTTCCTCCGGCACATCATGTGGATTTGGCACGTAGCTGCGAACGCGCATCTCAAACAGCGAGCGGACAGTTTCCACACCCAGCCCAGCGTCGACGAGAACAGAGACAAGCGCGCAGCGCGTCTCTGCATCTTCGAGGAGCTGGCTCATGAGTACATCCCGAGCCTGATTAGGGAAGTATCATACACGTCGTCAGTATACTTGAGGGCACACTCAGGAGCATGTAATTGGAATGAATCTTGAACCTGCGCAGCGCCAGGGTCGGCGCTGGGCTCCACGGTGTCCGTTCCAACGGCGATTCCACCGCCCTCTCCTTGTTCCCAGCCCGGGTACTGCTTCATCTCCTCCTCCCACTCTGCGCATTGCAGGTAACCCCGGCTCTCATACTGGCTGGGACATTCGCTCGCGAATAGTGAAAAGGGGGTGCACACCTGCCCATGCTTCAGCGCTCTCGTAGTCGTCAATCTTCTCACTGGCGGACACGCTGATGGTGGCCCTGCTCGTGCGCGGCAGCTTTTTGGCTCTCTCCATCACATTTTCGTCCATGGTGCACGATCCGCCCGTATCCGCACGGGATGGGTCTCGTTTGAGCAACAGAGAGACAGGGGCAGGATCGGACCTCTCGAGAATTGAAGGTTCGGAGTTCCCGATACTCTCGATCGAGAGTGGGCCTGGGGTGCGCGGTTTATGGCGGACGCGTCCCGGCGAGCTCAGCCGCCTGTTGCTGGTCAGCTGCCCGCAGCATGGTCTCAGACAGACCCAAAGCGTGCCCAGATGAAGCAACGGCAGCGCCAGGAGGCACAGCAGGTCCTGCTTTCAACCCAGACCTGCAGCACCCCGAATGCCCGCACCCGTGATATGCTCGTTGCCAAGAGGTGCTTGCGAGGCCGCTGCTGGCCCGTGTGAAATCACGTACTCCGTATGCGGCTGTCTAGTACATAGCTTCATTCGCAACACAGCGATTGAGACAGTCACCGCATGCAGTGCATTCCTGCCCCCCTCAACTAATGATGCCGGGTCTGGCGCCGCAGGCAATCAGTGCAAAAAAGGGCGGAACGTTTGTGGTAGTGTGTGATAATTCTGCATTTGACTATATCCAGATCGTCCCCACGCTTCCACAACAAAGATCAAAACAATGAAAGGAAGGAGTTTGTTATTGAAGAGGATCACACCCCGTGTCGCATGTATGTGCATGGCGCAGAAATAGAACACTCTCCTCTGAGCGCTGAGTACTACAGGACATTTCACTTCCCACGAGCGCTGAGTACTACAGGACATTTCACTCATAACAAGCGAGCGGCAACTAGCCGTCCAAATTCTCACACTAAGGGCAAACGGGTCACGTGAAGCGTCGCAGCGGGCGCGAGAGACGCAGCTGAAAGTGACAGCTCTAGAGCCTTGCCGTGGAACACCTGGCCATACGGTACCGTTGTGGCGCGTAGGCCTCAGCTATTGGGACTCTGGTGTTACGCGCGCCCGGTGGAGTTCTGAGTGTGATGCGTGCGAGCAGAGTGGAGATCGGTTTAGAAGGGAATGCAGGTGGAGGAAGAACCTTGCGCGGGATCGGCGTCATGAGGGTATACTCGCGGCGCTCCTCGATACTTGGGAGCGCGCTGCGCACCACCTGCGGCGCCGTGGCGGCACTTGGCCTCAGCCCTGAGGGAATGCTGCTGGGCAGTAGAGCATGGCGGAGGGGTCCACGAACCTCGGCGACGGAGGTGGACGCTGAAAAGGTCCGTTGTACGATCGAGCCGTCGAGCATACGCAACTTGATGTTGCAGGTGCCCGCCCTCGCTGGCGATCCCGCGGTCGGGTCAGCCAGGGGCTCCGCTGGACGAGCAGAGCTTCCCGAACATGTCGATCTCGCGTCTTGCGGGCAGCCTGCGGGGGATGCCGAGGCACCGCGGGCCGTCTCCCCCGCGCGCGTCTCTCCCCATGCCGCATCCCCGATGGAGCCAGGCCCCTTGCGAGCAAGTGCAGCAAGGCAACCGCTCTCCCCGTTGACCTCGTGTTCTGCGGCGTGCGGCGATCCGGCGGCGCCTTTGCCTGCAGCAGCACTGACACTCTGGCACTCATCGCTGCGAGGGCTGTTGGAGTGGTCAAGAGATCCAGCCAGTCGGTGAGGAGCTGTCTCCTCGTGCAGTCGCAGCCTGCCGCGCCGCGCCGCGCAACTCCGCGTCTCAGCGCCACGCAGCATGACAGAATCGCGCCGCTGTCTCGCTCGCAAGGAAGCGAGACACGGGGGCAAGTGAGAAAGTAAGTTAGACGCTCTTGCACTCAAGTACGGGAGGTCGGGTGGGGGGATGACTTTTCGCGGAGCAAGCGATTCTCAGCTTCGAGCTGGGCTACGCGCTCCAGCGAAGCAGCGTCGGCGAAAGAGTCTTCCTCCTTGGTGGTGATCAAGGCAGCCGACTCCGAGAGCTTCTCCCCTGCTGCTGCGGATGTCTCCCGAACCTTCTTGGCCGCCGCAGCGGCACTAGTCGCTGTCGTGTCCCAGCCGGCTTTGGCGGTGCTGCCCACCGCGGACCCGGCTTCTGTGAGCTTGTCGCCCGTCGAGATGAGGCCTGCCTCCATGCTCTTGGTCATCCGCTCCGCCCCGGCCTTAAGGTCCTCCCACACCGTGTTGTACCACGGCTTCTTCCGCCCGCGCCCTGCCTCTCCCCCCGATTCCCCGCCAGCACCAGCCGCCCGCCGCGCAGCGGGGGCCGTGTCGAGCCGCACTGCGCGCTGAAGTGAAACCTGCTCGCCGCCGCGACCGTTGCTTCACCGCCGCGCCCCGAAAACGCAGGCAATGCGCAGGTAATGCGCTGAACCGAGAGGGGTCCGCGGCCATCATCAAGTAGGGAACAGGAGAGAGCACCTTCACGACGTCGCCGGCCCCGCGGGGCTCTGAGAGGGAAAAGAACGAGCCGCCGACGCTAACGGGGTTTGCAGGGATGAAGCCAATCGTGAGCGTCGTCCCCGCCAGTCCCAGGATCAGAGGGCGGATGTCATCCACCTGCAAGACGAAATTGAGAGAACCATAAACCCTGTCCCTGAGAGAGTGGTGTCTGTCCAAGGCGACAAAGATTGGTAGCGGGCGGGCGGGGGGCGCACCCGCTTCCCTCGGACGTCCACGCCGTCGATCGAAATCACTCTGTCGCCCTTACTGAAGACCCGCGCCTCCGCCGCGGGCGAGTACGGGACAATGTCCGAAATTCGAGCCCCCGTGTTGTCCCAGTGGTCCGCGAGCCCCAGTCCCACCCCGCACTGCACACCCTGCCCGCGCGAAGATGCGTAGGCTGCCGAGGGGACGTGCACGCCCGCCATCCAAGCCTTGTCCTCCACCGAACCTCCACCAGAGAGGATGTCGGCGGCCGTATCAACGTCGTGTTTGGCGCGCTGTAGCGCTGCGATGGCGCGGTCCCGCTCGAACCCCATTGTTACGAGCTTGTCAACGCTGTCGCGTGGAGGCGCCATGCGCTCTAGCACGTCAGCGTTAGCCTCGCGCGAGTCGCCCATGGCCCGCGGAGCCTCACGCTTAGCCTCTGATCCGAGCGTGTGTCCCACTCCCACAAAGGCGTGGTCCTGCTGGTACTTTGCCAGCAGCTTGCGGAAGTCGTTTATGCTGTCTCCACGCATCTCCCCGAGCTTCTGTCCCCGGTTGTAGAAGGCTGTGTGTGGGACACCGGCAACACGGGCTCGGCGGGAGATGCCCATGCCGTCCCCGCTCATCATGTTCACGTTGTAAAAGGATACATTGTTGGTTGCCCGCTCGATCGAGAGCGAGTTGTACTCTGGCAGAAACTTGGTGCAGTGCGGGCAGCCCGGCACAGTGAAGAGTATCACAACTACCGTATTCGAGTCGGACATGGCCAAATCGAATTGCGAGTAGGTGGTGATCAACCGCACACGGCTAATACTTGCGCTCGTCATGCCTGAAAATGCTCCACGCGCGCCTTGTAGGCCGAGAGATGCACCGCAACCCCCGATGACTCAGTTCTTATTTGACGAGAGGTCTGTCCACTTTCACGAGAGTCAAGTTATGGTTGCGTCCCGAGCATCCCCGAGCAAGGAAGGCCATGGCCTGCAGCAGGCCCGCTGCGTCTGCGTTAGGCACGCACTTGCGCGCCATTGGCTCTTCGAGAACCATAGCTTGGCTCGCACTGCGTCAATCGGAGCGGCATGGCGCCAGTTTCGAGCAAGCGCCTCCGTCGTCTGTGGAATCGCTTCTTTCCACCTGCTCTCGTGCCTCGTTCGCGCTTGGCCGACCAGACCACCCGCGTCCTAGCGGGCTGTTAGCCACCAAGCTCAAACGTGTTGGGGCAAATGATTTCGGCGGACGGTGTCGATCGTGCCTGGCCCAAACGTTGACCACGATGCGGTACCAGCACGTCGTGCCGAGGGGTCCCACGTGGAGCAGCGCCGCCAAGTCCCCGCCAGCCCCGCAGTCGCCGCCAGTGGGGCTGTCGGAGTGGGGGAACTTGCATCCCGGGTTGGTCCACGGACTTGAGGCTAGTGGTGTAGTGACACCGACAGAGATACAGCGCCTTGCGCTCGATGCACATCGCGAGAAGCAGGGAGGTTCCGCGGAGGTCCTCCTTCTGGCGGAAACTGGATCTGGCAAGACGCTGGCGTACCTAGTTCCAGCCGTGCAGCGCATCAAGGAGGCAGAGCAGCGGCTGGGTGTCCGTGCTCGGCCGCGCCGGCCGCGCGCGATCGTGGTGGTTCCGACGCGCGAGCTGGGCGAGCAGGTCCTGCTCGTCGCCAAGGGTCTTTCGCACGCTGCTAAGTTCAGTGTGACGGGTCTCTTTGGCGGGGCACGCGTGAGCTTACAGGGTAATGCGCTTACGCGCGGGTGCGATATGGTGATCGCAACGCCGATGCGGCTCATCGCACTGGCAGAAGAAGGGCGGTTCCGGTACGGGGACGTTCGGGCGCTGGTGGTGGACGAGGCAGACACCATCTTCGAGCAGGGTTTCGGCAAGGAGCTCGGCGAGTTGCTCCAGGGCATCTCGGCCTCTGCGCGGGCTGCGCGAGCTACCTTTCTAGCTGGCTTGGGTCAGGGCGTGGATGGAGACGACGCTGCGGATGACGTGGAGGAGTCGGGTGCGGCTCGGCAAAAGAAGCAAAAGTTCTTGGCAGAGGACTCTGGGGAGCTGCAGGTCACGATGGTCGCGGCGTCCGTGACGAAGCAGGTGGAACGTTTGATGCGGGAACAATTTCCTGAAATGCAGCAGGTACGGTCCGCGGGGGCCAACAAAGTGCCGCGCACGGTGCAGCAGACTTTCCACAACGTCTCGGCCGCCGATCACGCGACAATACTGCTGCGCGAGTTGAGAATAGCACTGCGCCGCGAGCCTACAGGACGGGTGATGATCTTCTGCAATACGCAGCGGTCTTGTTCGCACGTGCATGAGGTGTTAAAGGCGGCCGACGTCGACCATGCGGCGGTGCACGGCGGCTTGCATAAGGCGCAGCGCGCAGGAATGATGGGTGTCTTCCTCGAGGGTGTCTCGCGCGTGCTTGTGGCGACAGACCTGGCGGCGCGTGGTATCGACGTCCCCTCTGTGCGCATGGTGATCAACTACGACATGCCAGTCTCGCCAGTTGACTATCTACACCGCATTGGCCGCACTGGACGTAATGGCACCTATGGAGTCGCTACGTCCCTCGTTCGCCCTCGCTCTCGCGTCCTCGTTCACGCTCTCAAGGCCGCAGCCCGCAAAAACTCCCAGGTTGCCACTCTCCCTGAAGCGCGAGAACGGCTTCATGCTGTCAGCAACCGCCCCATGTCTGCCAGGGCGTCCAAGGATCCCACAGTGCTGGCAGCAGCACGACGCTATGGCCGGCCTCCGTTCCCCGCGCCGCGTGGTCACAGCCGCCGCGGTCCTCGCGGGTCAGGAGTGGCGCGCCCTCTTGCGGTCGCGCACCGCCGCTCGGCAACAGCCCGCCCGAGCGCGGTACGTGGCGCGAGGGCAGGACCGAGGACAGGTAGTGGGTGGGGCGCGCCCGAGGCGAGGCGGGCGGGTGCTCGGGCGCACGGGGCCAGGGGATCCAATGGCCCAAGCATGTTCCCTCCCGGCCGTTCTCGGCCGTCTCGGACCGGCTCTGGGCCACCACAGCGCAGCGCAGCTCGCAAGGGTGGGGCAGAACCGTCTCGATCGATACGGTCAAGCCGTCCCTCGGCAGGGATCAAGAAAATCATGAGAAGGATGAAACGGTGAGCGGCGCTTGTGAATTTGAGGAGAGAGCTTTAACAACATCATACGTAAAGCCCTTTCGGTTTTGGACCACAGCCCAGGATGCGTATTACACTGACGCAACAGCAGCACCGAACCGAACGCTCTGTGCGCAAAAAGGACTTTCTCCTCCCGTAATCGAGCGCTCCAACCCATGAGCACCACTAACTGATATCCAGCCGAACATCATCCGCTAGCTCCGGCGAATTCAAGGGAAAGAAACAACACCCGGCATGTCGAGCTTTTTGTTGGCGGTGTCCACGTAATCAACGATCTGCGAGGAGATCGCGCGCGTGTCAGAGCCGCCAACGAGAGAGCACGCGATTCCACTGTGCGGAACGGTTTAGCGACAGCCATCGAAGCCCGGTGGATGGTGCATCCTTACAGACGAAACTTACCCCCGTTTCGTTCGCGTCGACCTTGGCCTTGTAGCGGCGCATGCGCTCATCCAGGTTCTGCCAACGCCATCGGCTGTGGTCAGCAGCAGCCGTTGCACATTTTCGCGACCGTGAACATCGCGCCCATCGCACCATTGCAGCTGCGTGATCCAGTGTACTTCAGATAGGTGATGAACATGTGCTAAGCATTCTGGCACCCACCGTGTCTCCGAGGATGCCGACGTCCGCGTCCGTGTTGGGCTCGAACGCCGCAGTCGCGCCTCCATTGAGCGAGTTCATCCCCTCTCCGAACATCTTGCTCGCTGCACAATGCGTCCAGTGAGCCAGCATGGAAACATGAAACTTCAGTGCAGTGTGAGCCTCGTTTGGCAATGTCCGCCCCGCACCTGCTGGCAAGACAGGGCCCGGCCTGGGCTCGCTGCAGTGTGGGCCTCGTTTGGCAATGTCCACCCCGCAGCTACTGGCAAGACAGGGCCCGGCCTGGGCTCGCTAGAGCAAGGGTGGCACCAGTCGACTCGGACACGTCGTCGTCGAGCTGCATGCGCAGTGCAAGCGACGCCCTGTACCGAGTTTGGTCACCAAATGCCGCCTGCCACAACTCCCTCGTGAGCAACCCGTGAATGACTTGCGGGGCAGGTACAGAATTGCTGGTCCAACGCGCAGTCTCGGCTCATTCTTGCAGCTTCGGAAGCAATGTGCCCGTTTGCGTAGCTGATGGAAGGAAAGCGCACCACGAGGCAGGCAGCGGCAAAGCTGCATGCAAGGCATACCACGAGCTTCCTGCGATTCGCAGCCACACGTGCTTGCCGGAATCCGACCTCCTGGTCGTTCAGCTCCATGGAGACCTCCATGGCGACCCAGATTAGACTCGGCGTGTTAACTAAATCAAATGTTCACAGAGCCGCTTTACTGTTCTCTTTGAGCTCATGGAAGACGGGATGGCCGCCATAGCCGGTATTGCGCTTGCCTCTTTCTGCACAGGTTGGCCCTATTCCCCCACTTGGGCAAATCTGCTGATCAAATCTTCTGGCAGCCTGCGGCAACCGGTCTAAGTTCTGCTGAGAATCTCGTGGGTCATGACCCGCGCGGAGGGAACAGTGAAGCATGCGGCTGTCGAGGTCTGACAGCTCCGTGACGGTCTTGCCGAGACAGGTGTGATTGCAGCCAGATTCTTCCTCCCAGCACATGACGCTTCTATGTTTTCCGACGATAGCGTTTCCGGTGCGTGCGCATCCTGCTCTCTCAAGCGGGGAGAAAGCATCTGCCCGGGAACCCATGCATGCGGATCCTGAGGTTGTTTAATGCGACGGGCCACTGAACCAGGGGGCGGAGTGATCCGCAATAACTACGGGATGACTGACGGACCAGGGAAAATGGTCTTGGTTGTGAACATGGAGCTCAAGATGGGAAAGGGCAAAATTGCTGCGCAGTGCGGACATGCGGTGCTCGGTGCCTATAAGAGGAGTGTGAAGCTTGCACCAACTGCCGTGCAGTGGTGGGAGCGGCTGGGCCAGGCAAAAATTTGTGTACAGTGTCCGATAGAAGCAGAGATGGACGCTATCGAACGGGAGGCGTCGAGACGCGGGCTAGTGTCATATTTCGTCGCAGATGCCGGACGCACGCAGATTGCTGCGGGCAGCCGGACAGTGCTGGCGATCGGACCTGCGCCAGAGGCGTCATTCCAGGGGCTGACGTCCCATCTCAAGCTACTCTAAAAGAGGTCACCTTCCATACATCGGGCATTTCAATCCTGCGGGCGGAGGGTGCAGTGCAGAGTGGCGTGGTACAACGCTACTCTCATTTAGGCAACTTAAGAATTGTGCGTGGTGTCTTTCTGTGTTCATCGATGTTCTCAGTGCGCCAGCAGCATTTGCGAGGTTCATCCGCAGTGTCCCGCTCCGGTGTGGCATCCGCCCCTCGTTTCTTTGGCCGCCCTACCAGAGCTCTCCGCGAAGAGAGGCAAACACCTGGCTGGAGCTCCACCGCTAGGACTTCACCTAGCAGTGACGCTCTGGAGCATCATTGTTGACGACCGACTCGAGCCAGGAGAGGCGATGGCGACTGAGCCCGCAGATACGATTGTCAGCCTTCTTCTCTGCGTGTGCCTCCAGCTGCTCCACCCGCCTCACCATCTTGAGCTCCGCCTGAAACGACCCTCGCGCACTAGCTTAGTAGGCCAGCCCGCCCTCATCCCTCACAACATGCAGTAGTCCACCCCTGAGCGTCCCTATCCAACAACCCATGCGGAGGCGCCCTGCTTTTGGCGGGTGAGGGGAACGTGAAGGTGCAGGGATGACCTGGCGCTTGCGCTCGATTCTGTTGGCCTCGCGGGTGCGGGCTACGGTGACTGACTGGGCGGGGCTTTCGACAATGGCATTGTGGTCGAGCGATAATGTTTGAAACCGTTCGTATTCACCGCAGTAGGAGAAACACGCCTTTATCGGAACCACCTGCGGACACGCTGTTTGAGCACCGAGCCTCCCTCCGACACTGCAAGGACGCGGGGCCACGGACAAGGGTGAGACCGTGACAGACGTGCGGTAAAGCGACGGCTTCGGTGCCGGGATTCTGATGTTGAAGTGGTCGCGGGGGAGAATCCGCTCGCGCATACCAGTCTTGCCAAGGGCCGCAGCAGGCGCCTGCATCGAGGTCCGCACCCTTTCGCCCCCGGATGTCCCTTCCCGGGCTGAACCCTGCTAACGTTGATGCCTTAAGATGTGCAACCACACCCACTGCAACGAGTCGGTGCTCCACCCGATGGGATGGCTTTGTGGGATATGCTCCTGTCCATGCCAGGCTTCGGGTTTGGGTTCGAACGCAAGGGTGCAAGGCGCTACCGAGGTTCCGGGACGAGAGCTCTGGCGCGTGGTCGGGCGGGAAATGTCTACAGCACGTAAAGCATCAACCAGTTCGATGTAGTTGACGCTACCCGAGTCATCTCGGTCGATGTGCCCCCACAGGTGATCGAGCTTCCCGCCAACCCCACTCTCACGATTCAGCCAAAATCTTCAGCAGTCGAGAAGGCTTTCTCGAGCGCAACCACGCGTGCGAGGGAGGGTCGCGCGCGCAAGGGGGCGTGGAGAACCTGGTCCTGCAAGTGGTGTAGCTCCTTGGAGTGGATGGCCGCGTCGAACTCATCGCGGTCAATGATACCAGAGTTGTCAGTGTCGATAGACTGAAAAAACTGGAGCATCGACATACCAGAGGATTTCATCTTCTTTGCAAGCTCCCGAACCTGACTCGCATCACCCCCGTCATTACAATCGCACTAAGCACATAAATTTACCTTTTACTCCGTGCCTGGTCTCTTGCTTTTCGAGTGCCACACAGGCAACAGCAGCTGGTTGCTCACCTGGGCCTGGTGAGCGAGTTCGTCTATTTGAGAGAGCCGACGAGCGGCAGCAGTAGTACCGCCTACCCGAAAGGAAGATCGACCAGGCGATGCTCCTTCCCACGGCACCGAAGACGGTCCATGCTCCATCGGAGAGTCGTCCCGCATGAGTGCTGGGTCTTCGGCCATGCTTGTGCCGGGCCAGAGGTGCCCACGTGTGAAGACCCGGGGCCCAGGCGGACCGCGTGCACCCGTCACAGCCCGCTTGAGCCAATCTGCCAGGCTAAACCCCTTTCCGTTCAGAACCTCGCTCACCACTGTCGCAGAGTGTCTTTCGATTCAGCGCCCTCCGGGGTAGCAAGTGGCAACAAAAAATGGACGTTGCATCGCCTTTGGGGGCAGGCAGTGAGGGTTAGGAGATAGCCTCTTTCACGCTCTTTAGCCCCTTTCATCGGATTGTAATTATCGAAGGAAGGCACCTCCATAGCGCGCGTCAGGTCCAACACCTGTAAGGAGAGGTGGTCAGTCAACTGTCAACCAGGAGGCTGCTTCAACTCTTCGGCGCGGTCAGATATATTTGGCACCTTCACAAAGTCATCAGGAGCCCCCTCGTCCGCTCCAGCCAGGAAGGTCAGCTCCTGCTCCGAGAGTGGGATGTAAAGGCGCTTGAAAATGTCTCGCACTTGAGAACTCTTGATATATCCGTCAACGGCTGCGTTGCGAAGCTCGGCGCCGACGTTCATCCTGCGGCTCCAGGTCTTTTCTCGGATAGACCTTTGCATCGGACGATCGTGGCCACCTTCCGAAGGATTCGTGAATGTCGGGCGCGAACTTCGTCCCTGCCCGGCGCTTCCAGTCCCCACGCGTGGGGTAGCGCTGAGTCGAGCCCGTGCAGAGACGACGCGCGGGGACGGCGCACTTGGGGGTCTCCCTGACCCAGCCGATGGAGGAGTAGTCGGAACAAGAGTCGGTTGCTTATCAATCTGGTTCGTTCCTGGACGACAGGCACTCGCTGCTGTGCGGGGCCGCGAGGGGGACTGTGGAGGTTCAGCCTGCTGCTGCGCTGCAGTCTGCGGGCGGTTTGTGAAGCCCACTGCCGCCCGCCCGCGATTCCTACCAACCCCTGGCGTCGACAATCGAGAGTGCGACCTGCTTGGCCGCACGGGAAGCGGGGGCGGTGGATCCGGCATCCCGTCGCCGTGGGACCCGACGCTACCCGCCACCTCAAGTGAGTTAAACGGTCACGTCCAGGTGCGTAAGCGCAAAATCGGAAGCTTAGAGGGAGGGGGGCGAGCGTTGGGAAGAAATGGTCTGCGCCCTTGTGGTCGCTATTTTGGCGGCATGTTTACCGGAGGCGAGCGGCTTCTTTGTGTGCTCGCGCTTTCCGTCACCGACAGTTGCGCGATTGCAGCTGGTCGCTTCCCTAGTATCCTGCAAGCAGTGGCAAAAACCTTGCATGGTGGCCGACGGAGACCGAGGAGCAAAAAGGATCGTGACGAGGCGGAACCAGTTAGCGTTCTCATTTGCTATCGTGGGCGCAGGATGCCTGAGTGACAGCAGGCCTGCCCTCGCAGCCGTTGAAGAGGAGCAATTGCACATGCGAACACTGACCCGGCAAGACGCCGCGGCGCTGCAGAGCTTGACGACCTCTGTGGGCTGGGATAATACAGTGACGGATGTCAGGGTTCTCCTTGGTATGCCTGAACAGCACTCAGTGGGCCTGTTCCTGGGTAATGATCTTGTGTCTACTGCAACAATCACCTTTTTCCCCTCGAAAGAGCATCGAGAGGAAAGCAGGGCGGCCACTGCAGGGTGGATGTCGTACGTCATCACACATCCCGACCAGCAACGGAAGGGCTTCGCCACTCGAGTGTGCAGTGAGGCTGTTCGGATTGCAGACGAAAAGCACCCTGGCGCGTCCATCGGGCTCTTCGGGGCCCCCCGCGCGGCTCCGATCTACGCGCGGCTCGGCTTCGCAGACCTGGGCCCCGCCGCGACCTGGACGCTGCACGTCGATCCACGGGCAGTGCTGCGGCAGGACGCTGCAGCAGAAAGCAGTGGTTTTGCAGGAACGGTCGCAGTGAAGGGAAAGGTGCGCCGAGTCTCGGCAGGCGGCGTGACGGCTGAGAAGATCGAGACGCTCGAGCGGCTGGAGGCTGTGCTCGCAGCGGATGCGCGAGTGCTCGGTGGTTCTCGCGCGCCTGCTCTCCGGGCACTTGTCGCACAGGAGCCCTCTCTAGCGTGGTCAGTGCCGGCCACCGGTCGGCGCGACAAGTGCCGGCGCCTCTTCACCGAGTTCCGCGCGGCCACGGGAACCAGGTCTTGTCCTGTCGAGCCTGCAGCTACGGCGCGCGGCTGCTGCGTTGCGCGCGACGCCGCGTCATTGAAGTTTCTCGCGGTGTGCAGGGTGCTGGCGTTTGAGGGGTTCCGGGAGCTGCTGCGAGCGACGGAAGGGGCAGAGGCGGCAGAGCGCCTGGAGCGGCGTGAGTTTGGGGAGTACCTTGCTCAGCTGGGGGCGCTGGACGACGGGCTGTCCGAAGCAGAGCTGTGGGAGCTCTACCAGCGCGAGGGAAACAATCTCGACCGAGACTTTGCCCTCGTGTTCGGTTAACGCGCGCCCATTGTGTAATCGGGGCACTCTGGGCGCCAACTTGCCGCTACTTCGGGCGGCAGCCATTCCTCGCCTGCTGAATTCGAGCGCTCGGCATCGCAGGTGCATCGGAGGCGGCTGAAGCAACGCAGAAGGCTGGAGAGCGGGGGTGGCTCTTCGGGCGGCAAGACTGCAATGGCGGTTTTTACCTCGGACCGGTTCTCACTCCCAACTGCGCTCGCATCCGTGGACCCACACACTCCGGGCCCGGGAGCGATCGCCGGTCGCGCGGCCCCGAGCGTGCCGTGCTCTCGCAGGGAATCCTCCGGATGTGCCGTCAAGCTCCGGCTAAACGAGTCGGTTTGATGAACGGGAGGGACCGGGCAGGTGGTGGCTGACGAGCGCGACACCCTGCTCGCGCTGCTCCTGGCGGGACTGCGCGGGGCCTCTGTCCGCGCCCTGGCGCGTGAGGAGGCGCTCGGCTCCGCGGGCGCGGCGCGCCGCCCGCTGGAGGTGCGGCTGGTGGGGGTGGCGCCGCGTGGGGCAGAGAGCGCGGTGGAGGAGCTGCTTGCGGAGCTCGGCTTCCAAAGAGGGGGGGAATCATCGCGCTTCATGGTCCGGTCGCCGGGCGAGGTGCCGGGCGCCCGTGATGCAGCGCAGCGCACGGGGCGAGGCGCGCTCTACCCGGACGACGGCTTTGCACGGCTCGTGGCGCAGAATTACGAGTTTTGATTTTGTTGGGTCTGCGTGTTTCCATCTCCTGAGCAGGGCTAGATGGAGAAAGCGGACTTTGAATAAAAAATTTTGATGCCATCAAAAAATGTATCGATGCGCACATGGTGCTTGCATAAAAAATAGACGTATGTAAACGTGACATGTCGTGTCACGAGTGACAAACTTGGCACACAACGCAAAAAAGGAGTCAATCGCATTTTTGAGTTTGAGGACTTCGTGTTTATAGCCATGCATCGTTGACACACCGGCTGATCTCACTTCTTTACCTGACAATTTGTACTCAAAAGGGGAGAGGGCGAATCAAAAAAGCCGTACGGAAAACAGAACCCAGACTTTAGATTCGCTGCGGTACAGTCACCGCCACGAATCTGCTCAGATTTTCAGAGTCTTGTGCGTCAAAAGTCTTTGAAGAGAAGCATCCGTTTGCTGACAAACAATCGAAGATCGCAGGGATCTTCGACTGTTTGCGTCAAACAGTCGAAGATCCCGTGCTCGAGATCTCGGGAGCAGTGAGGAGGCATAGGGCGCAGCCCAGTGCTTCCCAGCGAGCCGTGTAGCTGAGGCCCGGAGGCTGTACAGCTGAGCCTCCATCGTTTACAAACTTTCATTTGACGCAAACACCCCAGCACATTGGACTGCCTCTAAGCCGTTGATGGTGCCTACCTCTTTGGCTGCTTTCATTAGACTGGCCGCTGTCGAGCGGCCGCACGGGCAGCCGGGTCGAGAGCGCCGACAACGCTTTCCACGAACTCGCGGCGGAGTAGCACATCCGAGGCCAGCGCGGAAAGCGCGTCACCCTGGGAGCCTCCAGCGCCCCCAGGGGCTAATTCTGCCCCAGCTTCCTTCAACACCGCCCTGGCACCATGCACACCGCAGCTGTCAGTACTGATAAGTACATCGTCAGCCGAACTGAAGGTTCTCTCTACCGGCACGCTCGGGAGTGGCAAGACCGGAAGCTTCGGCTTTTGAAGAGCGCCGCCTCGAGCTCCGGGCCGTCTGCAACCACGCCGTCCGAGCCCGCGACGTGGGCCCATACCTCTTGCAACACCGCCGGCAGGCGCTCCTGCCACGGAACTCCTTCCCCCAACCCGTCCTCCTCTTGCTCGTCCTCGGACGAGGGCGGCTCCTGCTCTTTGTACGCCGATTCCAGCTTCCACCGCCGCGCGTACACCTCTGCCTCTCCGCCCTCGCACTTTCCACGCTCCCCTTCCGGTGACCAGGAGGTCGCTGACGGCTCAGCCAAATCCTCGCCCATCTCGGCGCGCAGGTCTGCGACAGCTTCAGCCATCAGCTGTGGCGGAATGTCTCCCGTCAGCAGGAGCTGCAGACCGTCCTGCAACAGCTCCCGGCTGCTGGCTGCGCAAGCCACCTCTCCGTGAAGCACCCCGCTCATCACCGCCATGTCTTCCGCCCCGATGTAGGCCCTCCCGCCCTTGCGGCGCTCGGCTTCCATCACCCAGCCGCTCGCTTCGAGCGCTGCTCGCGGCGGCACCCGCACGCGGATGCGTCCGTGGGTGGGAGCGTCAAGGAGCACCTCCGACCCCTCCCGCAGCCCCCCGCGCTTGTCCGGCTGCCCCGGGCCCTGGTCTGCCAGAGCGTCGCGACTCAAGGCGATTTGCAGAGGCGATCCGTTGGGCGCCTCGCCCGGCAGCAGCGCGAAGAGACCCTCCGCTAGGAACGCCGCTCGCCGCGCCCGCACAACCTGCCGCGCGCACTCGCCGGGTTCAGGTTTGCGTCGGAGGCTGGTGGTGTCGGGCGGGACTCCGCGGCGGGCCCGTTCCTCGCGGAGGCGCTTGACAGCGACGGTGACGCGCAGGCGGTCGCCGACAGGCACGCGCCAGCGCCGGAGGCGCTCCGCGTCCACGCGCAGAAGCTTGTGCAGCTGGTCCACCTGCGACGGACGCGGTGGTTCAGTGGCGGTCGCCCCCACTGGAAGGTTTCATCGCTTGGACAGCCTTTGCTACCCCCGACCACCGCAAGCTGCCTCCAGCACAACAACACGCACGCAACCGCTGCGGACCAGGGGCGAGACCCCTGCAGCGCGGAAGTTCTCTTCCGTCTCGGGCGATGCTCCGATCTGCCGCAGCCAGAGCCGCACGTGTCGGAAGGTGGCCCACTCTCCCACCTGCTCCTCTGCCACCGCACGTGTCGCGGCCTCCTCGGCCGCTGTGTCCTTGCTGCGAAGCTCCTCGCGCTCTGCCAAAGTGAGCGGCCGCACGCGCGAGCGCCGCAGCAGCTCCCTCGCGGCGCGGCAGCTCGCGCGTGCAGCGGCCTTGAGGTCTTGCAGCAGTGTGCCGCCGCTCTTGGGAACTCGCCGCGCCGCCCGCTCGCAGCCGCGTGCAACTGAATCCACACACGCCGCAAGTGCAGCAGCGTCCATCAACACGGGGGAAACGTCGTCGTTTGCAGCCGCCGCGAATTCAGCAAACAGCGTGCCCGCCCTGAGCAGAATCGAGTCGAGGTTGCGCTTGAATCCAGCGACAAGTGACGTGGCCTGCTGCTTCTGGGGATTGATGAGCGCGTTGACGAATGTGACTCCGTCGGAGCTGGTAGGCGATACTGCTGCAAGGTTCTCGAGTGATCGGTCCGACAACAGCTCCGACACTGCCAGGCCCAGCGCCAATAAGTCCTGGTTCCACTCTGTCATGGCGGGTGCTGCTGAGCTGGTTGGGGGCGTACAGGTGCGGCCAAGGATCTCTCGCTGCGCGGCATTGGCACCGCACGCAACATGCAGTTTTCGACGGTGCTGCGACCACATGCTCTGCCATCGGCCACACACTCAACTGACTGACGCGTGCGAGGCCAATGATTTAGAGAGGTGACCTGGACGATCTTCAACTCGGATGGATTGAATCGCGAAAGCTTTCCATCGAGCAGCACAATGATCACCTGTTTTCCCAAATCGCACTATCCTTGTTGAACTACCCGCACCCTGAAGCTGTCTGCTGCTGCAGGATTCGGGGAGGCGGGTGGAGGGAGTCCCAGGGGGCGCGCACATCCGCGATGTCTGCCATTACAGCATACGCCTCCTCGACGTTGATTGCAGTCTCAAACCCTTCTGCCTGCGCGCCCTGGTCCTCGGAGAAGAGCTCCACCACGTCCCTCGCCTCCACGCTTCCCCCGCCGTCGGCGTCGAGGATCGCCCACAGTTGGGCGACCTCACCGCGCGGAATCGGCGGCTCGAGGGCCAGCGCCTCGAAGGCCTTTGCGAACTCGCCGAACTCGACTCGCCCGGACGCGTCGTCATCTCCTGCCTGCAGATTCGCCACGAGCTGCTCCAGGACAGGCGCCTGGGCGTTCCACGCTGTCAGTCCGCTGGCTAGCTGAAGGGCTGGCGGGGTGGATGGCGGGCCGTACGAGACGCGGTCGCAGAATCTCGACAATGTCCGCTTCGCCCGCGGAACTCGACGCGCAGTTGCGCGGGATGTCGGGCCCATTGATGAAAATGAGAGAGCCTGGCGGGCGTCGCTCGCCCCCCTGGCGCCCCGGCACCGAGAGCAGCACCTCCCCGCGCACCAGCCGCAGCATGTCGGCGCTGCCCCTCGCAGCCCCACGACGCTCCTCCGACGACTTGATGCTGTCCGGACGCATACCTGTGGCTGCCTTTGTCGCGAATAGCCGCATGAAGTCCTTCTCGCTCCCAACCTGCTCATAACCCGTCCGCAATTCGTCAACGTGTGCAGGCCCCGAGGCCGTGGCGCGTGCGGACGGCCCATAGTCAGTACTGACCTGCATCAGCTGCGAACGGGCGCGAACGCCGTTGTATAGAAGCTGCATGGCACCCTCTCCACGCACCGACGACCACTCTTCTCCCATCGAACCATTGGGATCGATAACCTGGTGGCGCAGCCCGTTCGCTGCGATGAGCTCACACTTCCACGACGTTAAAGCGCGGCGGCGGGCAGCAGCTGACACACCTTGGAGATCGGCGCCTTGGAGCCCTGCACGTGGCGGAATCGCGCGACCTGCGAGGAAGGCAGGAGTGGGTTGCGGCAGGAGGAGCGCGGCACGCGGGCGCGGGGGCGTGAGGCGTGCAGGGACCTGGTGCTCGAGGTCTTGGCGGAGGCGGGCGGCCGCGTGGGCGTCAGCCTCGGGTTCGTCCGAGGACTCAGTCTTGCCACCAACTGACTTGGCTGACGACGACCCGGCAACGCTCGCCCGGTCTGCGTCTCCGTCCGCACCGCCGTTCAGTTCGTCGTCCCGCCTCACAGCCTGCGCAAGACGCCGCTCGAGGCCCGCCAGCTCCGCCTCCAGCGCGTCATCCGCAAGCGTGGCGATCAACTTGAAGCTCGCCTGCGCCTCTCGCTGCCGCGCCTAACCGCTCTGTATCAGCCGATGTTTGCTATGCGACGAAATGCTGGATCCATCAGGATGCAGGGATGTGGGTTTGAAATTGCTGGGTCCTGGTGCGATTGCCCCGGCATACCTCTAGCTGCCCATGTGGCGAGTCCTCGGTGGCCCTCGACCCGCCTCCATCTTTTGCAGATCCGAACCGTACCGTGCCATCCGTTGTTGCCTGCTCGGGCCCAGTAACGTGACTTACAAGGCGCTCAGGCAATCGCGGTGGATTCGGTACGTACACGCCTGTGGACGCCTGGAAATATTTTCTGTTGTGAGGAGCTCACCCTGTCGTCGAGGTTGCGTCGCGACACGCGAATTTCGCGGCGCAGTCGTTTCAATTCCCGCTCGTACTCAAACTCTCGAACGTCAGCAAACCAGCGTAGCAGCTCGTCGCGGCTGGCGGACTTGCCCCCCATCACCAGTATACGGCTCGTTTGCACGCGCGAAAGCTGACGAAGCGCGACACGCCCTATCACGACCTGCTGACCTGCCAGCGGGTGGGGCTGCGGCGGCTTCTCGTTTTCCTTCTCCGGATAGCACATGACTTTAAGTGTTTCGCCCACCAGCTCCGCAGCCAGCACCTCCCCGCCCGGGCTCGTGATCCCATACTGCACTACTGGGAAATCGGGAAGCCCGATTTTCCCTTGCATTTCTTTGCACACTTCAACCACACGCACATCCTCAGAATGCGGCAGTGGTGCCACTTTGGACGCACGTCCGAGGATGTCCCCGTCGCGCGAAAGTACGAAGTCCGTGTCAAGAAAGCCAAGCGTCGGACCGATCACGCTGACCAACCCGGACTCGTCGTTGAAGTGCATTTTATCCAGTAGCCCCGACACCATTTCCAATTCTGCTACGCGCCTCTTTGCCTCCGGGTCTGAAAACTCTAACCATGCCGAGCGGTCCTCTTCCTCTGCCTCTGAGTCCTCGTCCAGCTCTGCAGCAAATTCCTTTTGCTCTCCGAAGGCAACATTCGACGACTTGATTCGAGCGATCCCTGATGCAGATTGTCTCTTCGACATCGTCGCCGAAATCTCCCACTCCCGCTCCACAACCGGAGCGACTACCCTCCTGGCCCTCCGCTGCTTCTCTTTTTTGAAGAACAAAAATCATTCAAACACTTCACTTCAAAAGTCGCGGGTGGGGACGAAAAGTTGTAGAGGCGGTCTCTTGAGCAGACCTCCCTTCGTCAGACGCGGGTTGGGGCGCGCGGCGCGGGCACTGCAGAGGTTAAGTCAGCAAGCTGCAGTGCTGTCGGCCATCTGATCTATTCTCTGTGCGACGCGTCAATAGGCCTCTCGGGCTGCGGGGCAGCCGTGGTGGAGTGTGGAACAGGGGAACGCTGCGTGCGAGGGAGCAGAGGGTGAAGCACGTGTCGCGACGCTAGGGCACATTTGGCAAGATGGACGAACAGGGTGACCCGCAGACGTCTATGCAATTCTGTAAGGAGTGCAACAACATGATGTATGCTAAGGAGGTCCGGGCTGATGACATTACGCCGAAGCTCGTGTTCGTGTGCAAGGTGTCATTTCTTGAACCCGTCACTGACTAGTGGATTGTGACCCCTGGCGCCGGCGGTAGACCGATTCCTTGATGGGGAATAAGTGAATATATGCTCTACCCCAAATCAGGCGTCCACGTGCCAGGAAGCGTCGAGGTCGCGTAAGACGTGCCAGCAAGCTGAGAGTACTATGGTTTGGAAGCATGTCGTGAAACACGCGACCAAGTCTGTTTCGCTCACTACCCGACTGCTTGTGCTCTTACGTGATGTTCAGAGCGCACAACAGCTTCTTTTCCCCGGATCCGAGCCCTGGCACTGACGCTTGCTGCGAGCAGGACGGACGACTTTATCAACAACGATATCACGCAAGACCCCACGTTGCCGCGCACGCGAAACGTCAAGTGCGTCAAGTGTGATAACAACGAGGCAGTTTACATTCAGTCGCTCAACCCGACGACAGAGAATATCGCCCTCTTCTTTGTCTGCTGTAAATGCAACAACATCTGGAGAGAGGGCGACAGCGACATTTAAGGTGACCGCGATGTCTGAAAGAGCTCCCGTTCCTTGCGTTGGAGCAGCGCAGGCGGGAAAGAAGCGGCCACCGGGCTGTGGGATGTCCGGACGCGTGGCCCTACTGGCGCATGATGATGAGTAGAGTTGGCTCTGTACGTGCTGCCTAAGACGCGGTGCGAGTGTCCTGCTCGTGCAGCGTGAACGAGTAAGGGAGGGGCAGGAGTGGCAAGGCGGTGTCGCTTGTGCCTCGCGGGCGGAATGTAATACAGAGTTTCTCCGATTTCCAATCTGGGCTCTCTGCAATGATCGCCATTCAGTAGAATAGAAGCAGACGTAAGGTTGCAGTGAAGCGTGCACGTACTGCACTAGACTGCACATTGCCAGTCACTTTGTCGACACGTTCAGCATCAATGACACGGCATTCGTGGCTGTGTAAACTCGTCACCACTCAAAATGGGTGATGGATTTGAACAGAGTCTTACGTTCAAAAATGGCAGCCACGCTGGAACGTCGCTTCTCAAAACGGCTGCTGAGAAACGACGCAGCGCCTGTTTCTCCCCTTTCTCTCACTCTACCCACAGCCCCTGATGGCGATCCTCGGTCACCCACACGTCCTCCCGCGGCTCGTCCCGCACGTAGTCGAGCACGTCCAATAGGCACGCCCCTAGCTCCTGCGCGCTTTGGGCCTGGCCGCAGGACGACCTCCGCGCCCGCCGCCGCGCCCCCTTTCTCTCCCGCGCGGAGCCTTACTGCTCCCCTGCACAGAGGATGCGTCCGCCTGTCCCGACCCCGAAGAGGTCAGTGCATCGACAGCAACAGCCCACTTGCAAGGTTTCTCATCTTTCCTTAGGACGGCGTGGTGCGGGAGACCTTGAGCAGGCCAGGGCGGCCTTGAACATAGTCTTGCCGGCGTGAAGAGAGCCGGTCTAGCGGCTGCCCAAGCTTGCTCGCGCGCTCAATCGCCATCGCGAGCGTGTAGTCCCCCTTGCACACCAGGTTTGTCACCCGCCCCGAGCCACCCGAACGCCCTTCGCTCCGCCACCATTACTTACTCACATAGAGCTTAAAATCAGCGGGGCGGCGGCATCGGAATCGTGCAGCGACACGTAGCGGACGTGGGGCGTGGGGCGGGTGCAAGGTGCGCACCTGTGCGGCCTGCGCGGTGGATGTAGTCGACCGCGTTCAGCGGGAAGTCGAAGTTGATCACGTGCGCCACCTGTCGCCATACAACGCAAGCGTTTTGAGAATCCTCAACCCGAAACCACACGTTCCACTTGCAAGTCGATTGGGAGCGCCAATACGGCCGGGCAAGACAGGCAAAATGGAGGGCGCGAGTGGAGGCGGGGCTGAGGCCAACGTTGATGGTATCGATGCCGCGGGCGACAACGTCTGTGGCGACCAGCACCTGCTCGCGCTTCTCGTCAGTACCGTGCCCGAGCCCACTCCTAGCATCCCCCCACGGTTGCAGACGCACACCTTGCGTGAGCCCGACATGAAGTCGCGGATCTGCGCCTGTCTTTCCGTCTGCGAGACAAATCCATGCCCCTCCGCAACCTCCATCCCATTCTGCGGCAGCCTCGCCCTGATTACTATCTTCACTTATCATCACTAGCTCCTGATGCACCAAGGGCCCGTGCTCCACCATCCACAGCACCGTATGGGCGCACCAAACCAGCTAAACAAGAAGCATGAAGGGGCGGATGCACCACGACACGTCTGCACGGGAACGCATGTACGCACCTCGCGAAGAAGCTTCGTGACAAAGATAGCTGAGTCCTTCGTGTTGCAAAACACGATTGTCGCGTCGCGCGTCGCACCGTCCAACGCTCGCGGCGCCGCCCATGTCGCTAGACTCATCCGCTGCCACGTGTGGCAACAGTCTCAGGCCAGGTGTGAGGCCAGGAGAAATGATCAAGCGGTGAGAGGTGCAGCTCGCATGGATCAGGCGGCGGCATTCAGACCTGGCCGCGGGTGAGGACTTCAAGGAGACGTTCGGCGCGCTCCGCCTGCGAGACAGAGATGAATTCCTGCGAAACACGATCGCCGATCGTGTGTGCAGCTTCTGTGCGGATTTCGCGGTATGTCGGAAACGTTGTGCGCATGATGTCTGTAACAGAGGCCGGGACAGTCGCGGCCGCGAGCACCACCTGCACATGCCCCCGGTCCTCTGGATGGAATGGGCCCCGCAGCTGCCGCAGCTGGCGCATTACTCCAGCCTCATCTGCTCTTTCACCTGATGCCTCAGACTTGGCGCGCAGCGCAGCAGCTTGCTTGTAAGACTCTTTGGCAGCGGCGCTCGCTCCAGCGACAGCCTCAAAGACGAAGCGGAGGTCGTCTGCGAATCCCTGCGAAGCCATCGTGTCTGCCTCGTCCGCAGCGATGAAACGGACATCGCCGAGCGTCAGGTGCCCGTCTCGCACAAAGTCACGCAG
>Ga0115567_10001335_pt1 | contig 24869 bp, 24 predicted proteins | sample COGITO_mtgs_1204_2_FD_88679 | JGI IMG/M metagenome (GOLD analysis project Ga0115567, IMG submission 88679) | Pelagic marine microbial communities from North Sea - COGITO_mtgs_120412 | ecosystem: Environmental > Aquatic > Marine > Epipelagic | place: Germany:Helgoland, sampling site Kabeltonne... | reverse complement strand
TCAATTGTAACTAACTGGCTTTTCTGAAGACCCTGTCCATGCTTAGCAACTAAATCATTCAAAGGTCTAATAACATCATTGTTCATAAGTGCAACAATTGATGAGTTAGCAACGATAGCTGATGTAAATTCAGCTGGGTTACCAGTCATACCTGGAAGATTAATTTTTTGATGATCAGCAGTTAGATTTGTTTCAACTGTAACACCACCACCTGCACATTCCATTGCTCCAGCACCAATAGTTTGGATCGCTGGAAACTCATTACCAACAATACTAACTCTACCTTCAGCAATTCCACATCCTGCCCAAGCACTAGAAGTTAGTGTTGTAATTGCTACTACTGTAGCGATTTTTCTTAAAAACATATAACACTCCTTATTTAATATTCTTTAATTTACATCATAGAAAAACAAATGTGTTTGTTTTGCATACGATTGCAATTGAAGTATATCATAGACTGCTATTCGCTACATAACTTTTTCATATCTTAATGAACATTAAGGTTAATTTAAATATAGTTCTAATTCTCTAAGAATTAGTAAGAGGTTTTGTATACTATTAAGTCAATCAAAAAAATCGATAACTGAGTCCAAACTACTGAAGTTAATAATAACATCACAATTTTTTTGTAATAAAGGTTTTGCTTTATAGGCAATGGATAATCCCACAATTCTCATCATTTCTAGATCATTTGCACCATCGCCAATGGCTAGAACTTGGTTTTTTTTAAGGCCATAAAGCATACAGAGCTCATTAATGTAGTTTGCTTTTTCTTGAGGACCAACAACTGTCCCAATAACACTTCCTGTTAAATAATTATTTATAATCTCTACATTATTAGCTTTAAATGAATCAAGCCCCAGTTGATTTTGAAGTTGCTGAGCAAAATAAGATAGTCCGCCAGAAACTAATGCAGTTTTAATATTCATTGATTTTAAAAAATCAATTAGTTCAATGGCCCCATCACTGTAATTTAACTTTTCATCATATACTTGCTTTAAAATTTCAATTTTAGTGCCTCTTAGCATTAAAACTCTAGCTTTAAATGAAGAGCTAAAATCTTGGTATCCTAGCATGGTTTTTTTAGTGATAGATGACACCTCATTTTCTATACCTACTAATTTAGCGATTTCATCAATGGTCTCAATTGTGACCAAAGTTGAATCCATATCGCTAACAAAAAGTCCTATTTCAGAGTAGTTAAAATTATCTTTAAATAGATTTAAGTCAGCTCTATTTGATTGTCTTAATTGCTCTAGATTGAATGACAGCTTTGTATGAATACGGAAGTGATTTTTTCTTTGTTCTAGCTCTCCATTTAAATTGGATGAAAGATTTTGAGCTAAAGCTAAATCTTGACTATGCAAAATGATTGTCTTCATAAAGATATTCGATACAATGCACTTAGTGGATCAGTTAGGTCGAGACATACTATGTGAAATTTCTTATTAACCTTACTAAAGCTTAAAAAAATTATGTTCTTGATTTTTCGAAATCTTCCCATGCACTTTTAAAGCTATCAAAATTGAAATCTTTCTTTTCAGCAGGACCAAGTATTAACTGCTCTGAAGCAAATAACTTTTTGATAGCATCCTTTAAACCATTAATAACTTCTTTAGGGATTACAACTGCACCATGAAGATCGGCATGAATTAAATCATTTGGCGACACACTCATACCAAGAACACTTATTTTTGTATCAATTTCTCTTACGTGAACAAACCCATGACTTGGACCGATAGAGCCTGCAACAACTGGAAAATCTTCTGCAAGATCACCAAGATCTCTCATGACCCCATTAGTCAGCGCTCCAGAGAGGCCAAACCCTTTGTGGACCTTAGTATTAACCTCACCCCAATAAGCTCCAATACAATTAGGATAATCAACATCCTCAATTACTGCAACAGAAGGGCCAGTGACTTCTGACATATATTGGTAATAATTCATCCTTCGTTCTTTAATTATCTCTTGATCTTCTTGAGGAGGACTCAGCGCAGCAATTTTTGCAGTTTTAGCAAAACCTACCATTGCTCCACCCTTTGGTGCTGAGCAAATCATCGTTCCATGAGTAAATTCTGAAAAACCACGCTTGCCTTGTGCTACTTCAATTGCATTACATACTGTAGGCGTGTCAACCGATTTAAGAAGTTCAAGTAATTCTGAATCTATCAATTCATTAGCCATTTCTTTAGTACCTCCGTGGTTTTTATAGGTTGCTCTAATGTTGGCATATGGCCAGCATTCTTAATTACCTCTAATTTAGAATTGCTGATAATATTATGCATCAACTCATGCCTATCTAAAGGACATAATTTATCCTCTAAACCACACATAATAAGCACTGGTATATTAAGTAATCTAAGTGTTTTTTGGTAATCAATTCTATCTCGAAGTGCTTTTGATTGATTAATAAAAACTTTAGGACCCAAAGACAGCGCCATTTCCATACAAGTATTTAAGATAGTATCTTGATTCTCACTATCAGCTAAATAATTAGGTTTCATTTCATCGCGAATAACATTTATTAATTTACCAGAAAGTGCTTCGCTCATTTGTGGCCCCCGCTTAAGCTTAACTTCCTCTAATTCAGCATAAGGATTGGTATCAATAAGTGCTAATTTTTTAATACGTTCCGGTGCTTGTGCACATATTGCCATAGCAACGATTCCACCCATAGAATGTCCAGCCAGGCAAAAATTTCTTGGCGCTTTACTTAAGACATCTGCCGCCAAATCAGTCATATTTGAATGTTTAGATATATCTGCAATAGAAACTTCATAATATTTACCAAGCTCTTTTATTTGAGGATTAAAAATACGCTCATCACACATCATTCCAGGAATCAGCACTAACGCTGTCATAGCCGACTAGTTGCAAGTGCGGCACCCTCAGACAGCGACTTTAGTTTGGCAAAAGCAATGTCTGGATCCACTGCACCAAATCCAGCAAAGGTACCAAACCCGCAATCAGAACCCGCAATTACTCTCTCCTTACCAACTATATTGACAAATTTTTCAATGCGCTCAGCGACTAACTCTGGATGCTCAATAAAATTAGTCGTAGTATCAACGACTCCTGGAACAAGTATTTTAGTATCAGGTATATCATTCTTTCGATCCCTAAATACAGTCCATTCATGGGCATGGCGAGGGTTTGAAGTTTCGAACAAGGTATATCGAGCCTTCGCTTTCATCAATGTACCAAAGACCTTACTCATATCTATATCACAGCAATGAGGGCCCTCGTAGTTGCCCCAACAAATATGAATTCTGACTTTCTCTTCTGGTACATTCTTAAGCGCATGATTCATAGCCTCAACATGAGAATCAGCAATCTTAATAAACTCTGAATCTGACAAATCATTAAAAAGCATATGTCTAGAAAGTGCCAGATCTGGACAGTCCAACTGAAGATCTAATCCTGAAGCAACAATAGTCTCATACTCGTCCCTCATTACATCAGCAAGTGCAGCAAGGTAAGCATCTCTTGAAGGGTAATAATCATTTTGCAAAAATAATGAAATAACACCTGGCGACGCTGCGTTCATAAAGCCTCTTTCAATGCCATTTGCATTCATCGCAGCTTGCAAATTCGAGATATCTTTTTTCAACTCCCCCTGACCTTTTGACTTAATCTCACTAGTACACATTGGGCGAGCATATTGAGGAGTTCCTCCCTCATCAGCCAATCTTTTTAGAAAGCCAGGAAACTGCTTCAAATCTTCTGGTGCATTTCGAGAGCTATCTCCAGAGAAACCTTCATACCTATCTTTGACATATGTTGCATACGATATTTTTGATGTTTCACCATCACTAACAATATCAATGCCTGCTTTCTTTTGCTTTTCAACAGTATTTTTGACACTTAGTTTCATACAATCATCAAATTTTTTCTCATCAAATTGCTGATTATTCTCTCGAGCAAAAATATAATCCACAACATCTTGTGATCGTGGCAATGAACCTACGTGACTAGTTAAAATTTTGCTCATTTATTAACCCCTTAATAATAATTTTTATAATACTACCTTAACCAAGTTGATCCTGCAGGATCATCAGTATTAGTAACGCGAAAAAGACTAGCATTGCCTATCTTTCTGGGCACAAGTTTATGATCTAAATTAGGTGGAATTAAGCAAGTATCACCTGGCCCAAGATTAGTTTTTTTGCTATCCCACTGTAATTCCCACTCTCCATTCATAATCATATTAACTTCATGATGATTAGTTGAATAGGTTTTGTTTAAAAATGAATCATCAGTAATAAAATCAACTTCAAAACCTGGACGATCCTTTAATATTGCTTCTCTTCCAATAACTTTTGCTGGTTTATTTTTTGATTTTTGATGTAATTCTGAAGAACTTACAAAAAAGTTATTTAAAAAATCCTCAGTTGTTATTTCAGGAAAATTTTTCAATTCCTCATCAGTAAGTACAGGCATTGGATTAATATTATTTGGCAAAGACTGGCCTTTTTTAGTGTCGTATAATAATCCATCTTCACCAAGAATAAGTCCAAAATCTTTAGCATCATTAATAACCTTTGGAGCCCATTTAACTCCACCTCCAGCATCGTCTCCACCAAGGATAGCCATTAACATTCCATAGTCGCTTCCAACATTTTCAAATGCTCGAAATATACCTGTAGGGATATTTATAAGATCTCCCTCTTCAGCAATGACTTCACCAGCATTTCCAGACTGTCCCCAAAAAAAACGCCACTTACCCTTAAATACATAGAATACTTCAGCTGTTGTGTGCGTATGAAGCGAGTTAATACAACCTGGTGGTTGACCAGCAGCACCAATATTAAAGCCAGGTGTTTGTTTAATATGAACATGCTGATCAGGACTTTCTGATACCCCTGATCCAATAATGGTAAAGTTTTCTTTCTGATTTGAACCGGGAGTGTGAGCATCGATAAAGGCTGTTTTACAAGGCTTTAAATCAGCATATCGAACTATACATTTTTCCATCTGTTCTAATGTCATTATCAGCCCATCTTAATTAGTATTTGCTTCCATAATGCGGTTTCATCAAAAAGGGTGTATTCTCTCCTCAAGCCCGATGGACCAAATTCAGCATGTGAAACTCCCATTACGTAAAGCTCAGCGCCGGTTGGCTCGCCAAAAACACCTGAACCTTCATGTTTTCCTTTTAGACTCCATCGAACTGCAGCTCGAGGAGACATTTTTTTATCCTCACGACCAATTTGATGTTCAACAGAAAATTTAGCACTTGGCATTGATGAGCGCAATCCCATCCAAAATTCCTCTGCAGCAGGATAAGAATGTGCTGATTCGCCTCCTGGATACTCGAGGTGGCAACCCCTGTCGTACTCTGAATGAATAACTGATTGATCAGAATTCATTATCCGTGTTAATATGTCAACATACTTTTCGCCCCACTCATTATTATTACCCTTACCTAAATATGGTCCTGGTTTATCCATGGTATCTGTAAAGGGTCTATTACAGCTACTCATACCTCCCTCTAAATCTATCTGTTTTCTAGCAAAGTCCTTAGGATGGTCACCTAATTGTCTTGCCATAGCACCCACATCACGAATCAACCACTCATCATTGACCTGGTTATTAATCGCATGACAATCTGCAATAGTTCTAAAGACAATTTTTTTGCCAGTAGGCTTACCAAACTGGCCATCTCCTAAGTGTGTTGCAGTTGATATAATTCTATGCGAAGATAGCATTCCTGTTTCAGGAGTACCTGACCATATTACATCTTCACCTAAGAGTTGACGATCTGGAAACTCTGTTAATGTAGCATTGGTAGCATCGATAACAGGTTTGTTACCAATTACAAGTGCAGAGGGTGATCTTAAAATAATATCATCTGAATACAAGTATAGTAACTTATCTACTCCTCGCTCCTCCCAAATTTCGTAAGTAATTCCATTTATCCAGTCTGGAAAATTTTTGTACTTTGGATCAAAATCTTTCATTTAATTAGCTCCTTATTTCTTTAAAATTTTTACTGATCCTCTTTCAATAAGAGGCCCATCTATTTCAATCCGTCTTGCGATAGTCGAATTATTTTCAATACAGTCAATGAGGATTGAAACTGTTTCTGCTACCATACGCTTAGCAGGCTGTCTAACTGTACTAAGGCTATAAGCTGGCCAAGCAGCAACTGGAACATCATCATAACCAACCACTGAAACCTGTTCAGGTATTTTTATTCCAAGTTCAAAACGGATTACGTCCATTACTGCAAATGCCATGTGGTCATTAGCAACAAAAACTGCATCTGGTATTTCGTCCTTAGAGAACATATTTCGTGCTGCTTGTCGAGCTTGTTCTAAATCAAAATTACCTACCTCTCTAGAGAAAAGACTTTGTCCATTTTTTTTAAGTTCATCAATAAAGCCTTTTTCTCTATCTCTTTGAGTAGAAGCTCCCTCCCATCCTGCAATATAAGCAATTCGCTTATGGTTATTTTTACAAAAAAGTTGGGCAACTTTTTTTCCTCCAAGCTCATTATGAGAAGTAACAGCCGATAATCTCTTATCATCTTGAGTACGGTTAAACAAAATAACAGGAACCCCCGCATCAGAACATCTTGCTGCCAAATTAGTAGACATACCTACTGAGGCTGCAATTATTCCATCAACTTGATAGTCTAAAATTTCATCTACAACATTATCAATATTTCCTGTGGTATTTGTCGCCATGAAGACCAGCACGTGGTAGCCATTTTTTTGAAGCGCTCCAGAAAGTAGCTCTAAAGCCTCAGGATAAAAATAATTATCTAAGTAGGCAACAACTAATCCTATAATTTTTGACTTCCCAGTGATTAATGATCGAGCTAATACATTTGGTCTATACCCAAGATCTAAAGCAGCTTTTCGAACTAATGCATTAGTCTTTTTAGATGATGAAGCTCCAGGTGTAAAAACTCGAGACACCGCAGATTGGCTTACACCAGCAAGTTTTGCAACCTCTATTGATGTTATTTTTTTATTTAACATTAGTCTGCTGTCCAACCCCCATCTACCATAAGTGCAGATCCAGTAATCATTGAGGAGGCATCTGAAGCTAGAAAAACAACTGCACCCATGATATCTTCAACCTCTCCAATTCGGCCTAATTTAATTTTGCTTTCAATCCACTCTTTCCGCTCTGGATTATCAAAAGTAGACTGTGTGAGAGGCGTCCTTATAAATGTTGGACAGATTGTATTGATTCTAATTTGATGAGGTCCCCACTCAATAGCCATCGCCTTAGTAAAACCCTCAACAGCATGCTTTGATGCAGAATAAACTGCCCGATCAATGCCACCAACATGTCCCATCTGCGAAGAAATATTAATTAAAGAGCCAGGTTTTTTTGCTGCTAACATTCCATTTGCTACCGCCTGAGAAAGGAAATATGCACCACGGAGATTTACATTCATTACTGCGTCAAAATCTTCTACTGATGTGTCTTTAGAAGGTGCATGTCGTCCTAAGCCTGCACTATTAACTAGAATATCAAATGGGCCATTTCTGTCAATAATTTCTTTGATTAAATCTGTATCAGCAACATCCATCATCATTGCTTCAGCACTTAACCCTTTTGCCTTAATTGCATCAACAATTGAATCAAGTTTATCAATACTGCGAGCTGATACTACAACATGAGCACCTGCTTCAGCTAGAGCCACTGCACAACTTAGGCCAATACCAGACGAAGCCCCTGTAATTAATGCAGTCTTATTTTCTAGCCTAAATGATGGTGTAGTTGGAAGTTTCACAATTAATGCACCTTTATATTTCTTGCTTTATTAAACTCTCTTACTCTACCTAGCACATCGACACCCATTTGATCATATATATCAAGGATATCAATCATGACCCAGTTTTCCCTTATTTTTCCTTCTTCAAGTCTCCAGAAATCAAGTGAGCGAAGAACTACTTCTTTGTTATTTGGGGCTATACCCATCCAACCATCATGGGTCAGAGTTTGTTTCATATTTGGCCACCCAGTAACTGCCACATAGTCTCCATCTCCAAAAAAGTGGAAATCTACTTTATCTCCCGAGCCACCTTTATTAGTGAAGGTTGTATCCTTGCCCCTATCAGGCATAGCATTGAGAAATGGAATCTGATGCCAATTTCTAAAACCTTCAATTCCTCTTCCACTGCCAATAGCAGATGGACCATACCAATTCATTTTTGGATGCCAATAGAAATCCATTTTCATAATTTCAGGACCACCCTGTGATGGATGCTTTTTCATAGCATCAGCCATTCCTAAAATGTGCTCCATTGAAGAGTTGCTTTTTTCTAGATCATAAGGCTTATCTGAAATTCCATCCATCGTTGCTGGCCCTGGAATACACCATTCTCTTCCAAGTGATGGAGCCATTGGCCACGAATCTGATTGCATCATTAGTTCTGGTATATCCCATAAAGCCTGAACTTCTATTATTTTGTCACCCTTAAAGCAATAAAACTCATGAAATCTCATATGGGCTATATGGCCTGTTGGTGGTATATCTAAAAAAGGCTTCAAGAAAGTACCATTATAAAAGCCAGCGCATCCTACCCACTCTATATCCCTTTCTGTTTTTCCAGCAATAACAATATAATCCCGCCTTTCTAGATCTGGTAATGACTCAAACAAGGGTTGCAGAGCCTGATTATAAAAATTAGTTGAGCCTGATATATCCCCAAAAGGATGGGAAAGATGAATAATAGCTTCTTCATGAAATAAGGAGTCAAGGTTTTTTCGAACCCCATCTTCAGTAAAACTGTACATACTTAATCTTAGAGGCTTTATTAGATCCTTAAGATTATTTATTCTATGCACTACTGCGCTGCCTTACCATAAGGCACATCCTCTCCACCATAACGCCTAACTCTTATATTAGCTTGCTCTGCATGACCAACAAATGACTCAAGCATACAGAGTCGAGAACAGTATCTACCAATCTTAACGGCCGCCTCATCTGTAGTAATTTTTTGATAGCTATGAGTTTTAAGATACTTACCAACCCAAAGTCCCCCGGTATAACGACCTGCTTTTTTGGTTGGTAAAGTATGATTGGTTCCAATTACTTTGTCACCATTAGAAACATTTGTTCTTGGTCCTAAGAATAATGCGCCATAAGAATGCATATTTTCTAAAAACCAATCATCACGATCTGTCATTACCTGGACATGCTCAGAGGCAATTTCGTTTGCAACATCTAGCATCTCTTCATAAGTATCACACAGCACAATTTCTCCATATTCTTTCCAACTTACTGAAGCAGTATCCGCTGTGGGAAGGATTGTTAAAATTCTTTCGATTTCAGATATTGTCTCTTCAGCTAGACTTTTATTATTAGTTACTAGAACAGCTGGAGAGTTATATCCATGTTCGGCTTGACCCAACAAGTCTGTTGCACATAATTCTGCATCAACAGTATCATCAGCTATCACCATAGTCTCTGTTGGTCCAGCAAATAAATCAATCCCAACCTTACCAAATAACTGCCTTTTAGCTTCGGCAACAAAGGCATTTCCTGGCCCAACAAGCATATCAACTGAATCAATTGTCTCGGTTCCTAAAGCCATAGCACCAACAGCTTGAATACCTCCTATGACATATATTTCATGCGCACCGCCAAAGTGCATAGCTGCAATAACTGCTGGATTTGGTGAGCCTTGATAAGGAGGAGTACATGCAATTATCCTTGGAACTTTTGCAACACTAGCTGTAACAACCGACATATGTGCAGAGGCAACCATTGGGAATTTACCTGCTGGAATATAACATCCAACTGATTGAACAGGAATATTTTTATGTCCTAAAATAACTCCTGGCATAGTTTCAACTTCAATATCTTGCATTGAGTCACGTTGCGCTTGAGCAAAGTTTCTGACCTGCTCCTGCGCGAATTTAATATCCTCAAGATCTTGCTTAGATACCTGATTTATTAGGTTATCGATTTCTGCTTGACTTAATTTAAAAGATTCTGGAGTGTAGTTATCAAACTTTTTCGCAAACTCTTTCACAGCTTCATCACCTCTTTCCTCAATAGCTTTTAAGGTGTTTTTAACAATTTCACTAACCTGGGCATCATCTATAGCTTTGGCTGCATCAGTCTTTCCTTTTTTTAAATAATTAATTGCCATAATGTCTCCAATTAGTTAGGCTTTGAGGGAATTAATTCACCTCGATCATATGATTCCCAACCTAAGCCGTTAAAAATATCAACACCCAGTTGGGATAAAATACTTGGGAAATCTACAGTTACCCAATTGTCTATTATGAGACCGTCTTTGACCTCCCAAAAATCTGTATAGTGAATTTTCACACGTTTGTTCGTAGGTGCTATACCCATAAATTCTCCACTATGGATTGCATCAATATGACCAAAGCATGATGCCCAATTACCATCTACTAAAAACTTATCAGTATTATATATTCGATCAGAAAAAGCGGCTCTTAAGGGAAGTTGCCAATTATTTCGAAAATCTTCAAGATTCTTTTTTACACCACAACCTTGATTGCCCATCCAGCGAAAATCTTTATGAAAATGCTTATCCATATCATTAGAATTAGCTGCTAAAGCATCTTCCATCTCTCTAACTACTTTTAGAGTTTTTTTAGATTGTTCATCGTAACTCATTCCAAATCTCCAATTTTAGTTATCTAGCATCTTGCCAGTTTTTGAACTGAAAAGAAGGCACAAGTTTGCAGAAATATTTGCCATCACTTTAGAGCCAATTTCTACATGGAAATTTTTATCAGATTTAATTGATATAAGATCTCCACCAGCCTTTATTGAAACCATAGTCATATCTCCTAAAAGTTCCATAGAAAATGCTGGCGCTGAAATTGAGCCCTTACTTTTAACAATAGTAGCATCTTCAGCACGAAACCCCAACTGGACTTTCCCAGAGTGTTTCTTACTTAAGCCTTCAATCTTTACGTTATCACATGTAAAAACGCCATCCTTAATTACGCCATTCATCAGATTCATAGCAGGAGAGCCAATAAAGCTGGCTACGAAACTATTGGCGGGTTTGTTGTATATTTCTTGGGGGGTTCCAACCTGCTGAACAAGTCCATTGTTCATCACAACAACACGATCAGCAAGGGTCATTGCCTCAACCTGATCATGGGTTACATAAATAGTTGTTACACGTAACTTATGCTGTAGGTTTTTAATTTGTGCACGTGTTGAGACCCTTAATTTTGCATCAAGATTTGATAGTGGCTCATCCATCAAAAAGACTGTTGGTTCACGAACAATTGCTCTGGCTAAAGCAACTCTTTGTCTTTGCCCGCCAGAAAGTTCTCCTGGTTTACGATGAAGGAAATCATTAAGTTCAACCATCTCAGATGCCCTCATTACCTTTTCTTTATGAAGAGCTTTATCAATATTTCTTACTTTAAGAGGAAAACGAATATTTTCGTATACTGTCATATTTGGATATAACGCATATGATTGAAAAACCATCGCCACATCTCGATCCTTTGGCTCTAAATCATTAACTACTTTACCATTAATTGATACCTCACCATTTGTAACACTTTCAAGGCCGGCAATCATTCTCATAGTTGTCGTTTTGCCACACCCAGAAGGGCCAAGTAATACCAGGAATTCTTCATTAGGAATAGTCAGATTAAAATTATCTACCCCAACAAAATCTCCCCAGCGTTTTGTGAGGTTTTTTAGTTCAATTTCAGCCATATTTTTTTATGTATACTATTTATGATAAAGTTGCATCGAATTTTGAAATGCATACGATTGCAAAAATATTATAGCACATGCTTTTTTCTTTTGTTACTGATGTTTAAAAAGTGTTCGATAAATCGTATATTATTTCAATCTAAATTTAGTAATAATTAAATTAAAATAACAAAAACCTATGTTTGGAGAAATCATATGACCAACCTACAACCTACACGGGAAGTGTTTATTACATGTGCTGTTACCGGTTCTGGTGACACGACAGGTAAATCAGATAAAGTACCAATCACCCCTCAACAAATTGCTGACTCATGCATTGAGGCAGCTGAAGCTGGTGCAGCTATTGTCCATATTCATGTTCGCAACCCTAAGACTGGGGTGCCAGCTCGTGACCCTGCATTGTATGCTAAAGTTGTTGACATTATTCGTGAATCAAAAGTTGATATGGTAATCAACTTTACTGCAGGAATGGGTGGAGATCTGGTTTTTGGTTCTGCAGAAGAACCGCTTCCACTTAAAGAAGAAGGCACCGATATGGTTGGTGCATCTGAACGACTTGATCATGTTAGAAATATTCTTCCAGAAATATGCACTATTGATTGTGGAACAATGAATTTTGGTGAAGGTGGTTACGTTATGACTAACACTCCAGCTGTTCTTAAGGAGATGGCCGCTCAAGTTCAGGCACTTGGTGTAAAACCAGAAATAGAATGTTTTGATACAGGACATCTGCAACTTGCGATCTGGTTAAAAAATCAAGGTTTGATTGATGACCCAGTAATGATTCAATTATGTATGGGAATACCATGGGGAGCTCCAGATGATCTTCATACATTTCTAGCAATGACCTCAAGTATTCCTGAGGATTGGACTTTTTCAGCATTTTCAATAAGTAGAAATCAGCTCCCCTATGTAGCACTCGCAGTTTTAGCAGGTGGAAATATTCGTGTAGGCCTTGAAGATAATATCTATCTTAAACGTGGGGTCCTGGCTAGCAATGCTGATTTAGTTAAAAAAGCAGTGCAAACTGCTGAAGGTATGGGTTGTTCAATTTTGGGGCCACAACAAGTTCGTGATAATTTGAAGTTGGTTAAGCGCTGGGGATAGCTATGAAAAGTATTAAGTCTGCAGGCGTTATTGGCGCAGGCGTTATTGGTAGTGGATGGATAGCTAGATTTTTGTTAAATGGAATTGATGTTTATGTCTATGACCCATCTACAGAAGCACCTGCAAATGTAGACAAAGTTGTTAAAAATGCTGAGCGATCATATAAAAAATTGCTCAGATCTGATCTGCCTAAAAAGGGCACTCTTTCATTCTCAAGCTCAGTCTCAGAAGTTGCAAGATCTGCAAAATTAATTATTGAAGCCGTTCCAGAAAGACTTTCTGCCAAGCAATCTGTTTATGATGAAATTGAATCAAGTAGCAATAGTGAAGTCATTATTGCCTCATCAACCTCTGGAATTCTGCCTTCAGATTTACAAGCTCAGATGTCACATCCTGATAGACTCTTAGTTGCCCATCCTTTTAATCCAGTTTATCTTCTGCCACTAGTAGAGATGGTTGGTGGTGAAAAAACCTCTAAAAAAGTAATTGAAGAAACAAGTAATATTCTTAGCGTTATTGGCATGTTCCCCCTCCATATTAAAAAAGAAATCCCGGCGTTTATTGCAGATAGACTTCTTGAGTCAGTATGGAGAGAGGCGCTATGGCTAGTCAATGATAATGTGGCTACTACTGAAGAAATTGATGATGCCATTCGTTATGGATTTGGACTTCGCTGGGCACAGATGGGGCTTTTCGAAACCTATAGGCTGGCTGGAGGTGATGCTGGCATGCGTCATTTCATATCCCAATTTGGTCCATGCCTTGAATGGCCTTGGACTCATCTTATGGATGTTCCCGAATTTACAGATGAACTAATAGATAAGGTATCCAATCAATCTGATTTGCAATCAGGTCAATATAGCATTGATGAATTGATGCAAAAACGTGATGATAACTTGGTTGATTTTTTAAAAGTGCTAAAAAATAATCGATGGGGAGCTGGAAATATCCTTAAAGATTTTGATGAGAGACTATCAAATCCAAAATCGAAAATAGAATTCTCAAAACTTGATTTGAATCAACCTTTACTCACTTTCGAAACAAAAATTCCAAAAGAATGGGTTGATTATAATGGGCATATGACTGAGTCTCGCTACCTTGAATGCTTTTCAGAAGCCACGACAGAAATGATGGCTATTGTTGGTGCCAACGAAGATTATATTTCTAGTGTTGGATCTTACTTTACAGTAGAAACTCATATTCGACATTTAGATGAAGTGTTAATTGGTGAAAAAATTTATTCAAAAACACAGGTTATCTTTGGAGAAAATAAAAAACTACACTTATTTCATTGGCTTTACCATGAGAGTGATCGATTACTAGCAACAGCTGAACATATGCTAATTCATGTTGATCTTAATACTCGAGCTGCTAGCTTACCTAATGACGATGTTTTAAAAAGAATGTCAATGGTTTATGAGGCCCACAAAGAACTGCCAAAACCAGATGGGCTTAATCGTGCAGTTGGTGATAAATTTTAAAGAGATCTAGTTTGACATAGCACGCGGCCACTTATAGGGGCAGAAATTGTTCTTCTATATGCTTGGATAATACTTTCCTTTGAGGTTGGTTCAAACCCATCAAATAGCATCCCGTAGTGTTCGACAGAGTTTTCGATTATAGATGGGGAGACAATATTAATTCTTAACTTACCTGCATACTCTGCTGCAAGGACTGAAACACACATATTAAGGGCACCATTAGCTGCTGCTGCAACTGCCCCACCCAAAATTGGCTCATCACCAATAATGCCACTTGTCAATGTGATTGATCCATTTTCAGTTAAGAATGGGATTGCTGCTTTAGCAAGGTTTAACTGACTTAAACATTTAGTTGATAAGCCACTCGCGAAGTCTTCCATTGATAACTCATCAAAAGGCTTAAAGGGTGCCGTTCCAATACAAGAGACAAGTCCATCAAAAGAACCTATAGATGAAAAAACATCACTCACACTTTCAAAATCAAAAGCATCAATTTTCAAATCAGGGCCTGAGCGGCTAGCTCGAATAACCTCATAATCAGCCTCAAGTCCTTCAACAACCTCTTTGCCTAACTTTCCAGTAGCACCGACTACAACAATTTTTTTCATTATAAATCCCTAATATTTATTAATAGTTAGGTCTAATATTAGCATTAAAAAAGTAAATTGCCAATAGCTTTTTTTACCTCCACTCTGTTAGTCTTGGAATTAAGGCTCTCTCCAATACATACATGAATCTCTCTGCGAAAGCTAAATTTTTTGTTCTTTTTAATAGACCTTGGAGCCTTAGAAAAAAAACTGCCCCACATATTATTAACTGCAAAAGGAACTACTGAAACGTTGTCTTTAGATTCGGCTAATATTTTTTCAAAGCCTCTTTTTAAATCACTTAATTTACCAGTTGTTGAGATATGGCCTTCAGGAAACAAACCAACAACACAGTCATCATTTAACAGGGTTACAATACTTTGCATTGCATTTCGACTACTCTCAGGCCTTATTGATACAGCACCGACTCCTCTTAAAATCCAATTAAAAACTGGTTTTCTATAATAGTCATCATGAACAACGAAGCGAATTGTTCTTGGGGTGCTCCACTGAATTAAAGCAAAATCTATAAAGCTAATGTGATTGCCCAGAAGCAGTACAGGCCCATTTTTTGGAAGATTATCCAGGCCAGAAACTTTGAGTCGATAGCGCCACCCAAATAATAATAAACCTACCAGTTGTCTCACGTCTAAAGAATAGTTTTGAGTTTTTTAAGGACAATACCAAAACCGACGACTGCAATAAAGGCATTAAAGTAAAGTATAAATTCACTACCAAAATTTTGACTTGCAAGGAACATGGTAAATATTAAAAGGGAAATCATAGCAATATTTTGAAGCCAATTTTTACCTGCCAACATACTTCCAAGCCTATCTTCAGGAGAATGGGCTTGCATCAATGCATTTAGTGGAATAATCATCATCCCCGCCCCAACGCCAAACAAAAGAATAACTGAGGTTACTAGAATTAGGGCAGTTGAATTTGGAATAAAGCTCAGACTTGAAATTACCGGAACTAGAATTGCACAAACTGTAATCATAATTGAGCCTGTATAAATATTATTTATGCGGATAAAATTTAGACTTTTTCTTCCAGATAAGAAGGCCCCAATCATTATTCCAACTACAGAAGAGGCTAGCATTGCATTTACCATTAGTGGGCTTTCAACTCCAAAATTTACTTTTGCATGCGCTGGTATAACTGCCACTAGATTTTGTGACATACCCCAAAATATTGCGGTACCTAAAATAGAATACCAAACAATTTCATTGCTTCTCATAGCTTTAAAGTTGTTTGTTAAGTACTTAAAAGAAACCAGTTTAGTGAACGATAGTTGGGTGGTTATTAATTTAGCAGGATAGAAGCGAGTTCCCAGAGTTGCTAAAAATTCAACGATTGAAAGTCCAACCAAAACCCAGCCTACAGGAGCTATTTTCATTAATATCTCTTCAGGAGTAGTTGCCTGCATTGCACCAAGATAAGCCTCAAATAAGTATGAGAAAAATACTGTTCCCATAAGAATAGCTATCAGAACAACGGAAGAGTGAAAGGCATTTCCCCTACTCAAGCCAGCCTTACTTAGACATTCTTTAATATAGCCCATTTTTGCTGGTGAATATATTGCGCTTTGTGTAGCTAAAAGTAAGGTAAAGCCAAATGCAATTTGGTACAAGCCATTGTAGTAACAGTAGGTAATTGCCAAGGTGATTAAGACGGCAGAAAACGCACTATAACGCATGATACGAGTCTTAGCAAATTTATCAGAAAGATATCCTGAGACCGAAAATAATAAGATAAATGGAACTAGGATCATCGCATTTACAATAGCAGTTAGGATAATCTGCTGCTGCTCACCATAGATCATAAAGATTGTATTTTGAATGATGATTTTGTGTCCTAAATCAACAAAAGCGTTTAGAAATACTGCGACCAAATAAATAGAAAATATAAGTCCACGACCTTTATCAATCTCTTGATTTTCTTGCATACCTCTCCAAACCTTAATTTATATAATAAATAGTATAAGAGAATTATTAAGGGATTAGTACTTAATATCTGATTTGCTTATTAGAACTCTATGCCTTCAACTTCTGCAATAGTCTGCATATCCTTGTCACCTCTACCAGATAAGTTAATGATCATGGTTTTATCACTTGACCACTCTTTAGCTAACTTAACAGCATAAGCAATTGCGTGTGAAGGTTCAAGCGCTGGGATAATTCCTTCAACCTCAGTAAGCATATGAAAGGCTTCTAAAGCTTCTTTATCCGTTATAGCGACATACTCTGCTCTTCCAATATCTTTAAGATAGGCATGTTCGGGTCCGACACCTGGATAATCCAGACCTGCTGATATTGAATGACCTTCAATAATTTGACCATCCTCATTTTCCATCAAGTAAGTTCTATTTCCATGAAGCACTCCCACACTTCCTGCAGTCAAAGGAGCTGCATGTGCATCAGGGCCTAGATCAATACCTCGCCCACCAGCCTCAACACCAATAATTTTTACTGATTTATCTTCAATAAATGGATAAAAAAGTCCAATTGCATTTGAACCACCTCCAACACAGGCAATTACTGCATCAGGTAATCCACCAACCTGCTCATTGAATTGCTCTTTTGCCTCTTTACCAATAACACTTTGAAAATCTCGAACTAGCATTGGATAGGGATGAGGTCCAGCAACAGTTCCAATAATATAGTAAGTATTATCAATATTAGTTACCCAGTCACGCATCGCCTCATTAAGAGCATCTTTAAGTGTTTTTGATCCCGCAGAAACAGGAACGACCTTGGCCCCAAGAAGTTTCATCCGGTATACGTTTTGCGCTTGTCTGTGAACATCAAGTTCGCCCATATATACAACACACTCTAAACCAAGTCTAGCTGCAATTGTTGCGGACGCAACACCATGTTGACCAGCTCCAGTTTCAGCAATAATGCGAGTTTTTCCCATACGTTTTGCAAGTAAAGCCTGACCAATTGTATTATTAATTTTATGAGCACCAGTATGGTTTAAATCTTCACGTTTCAAATAAATCTTAGCACCGCCAACTTTTTCAGTTAGGTTTTTTGCATAATAAAGAGGAGTTTCTCGACCTACATAGTGCTTGAGGTCATCCTCAAACTCCTTAATAAATGCAGGATCGTCCTTAAATTTTTCATAAGCATCTTTCAACTCTGTAACAGCAGTCATAAGAGTTTCAGCTACAAAAACACCGCCATACTGATCAAAATGGCCTTTTTCATCTGGAAGGTTATAACTCATGATTGAATCTGTTTAATAAAAGCCTTTATTTTATCAATATCTTTGATGCCTGGCTCACTTTCAACACCACTTGAAGCATCTACAGCGAAAGGTTTAACCTGTTTAATCGCATCTTTTACATTTTCAGAAGTAAGCCCACCGGCAAGAATAATAGGCAAGTCAATATCAACACAGGCTAAAGACCAATCAAAAACTTCTCCAGTTCCACCATAGTTACTAGGATTATAAGAATCGAGAAGTAAGGCACTTGCCATAGAAAAATCATCTGCTATTTGAGACACATTGGTATCCAGGGATACACGAACAGACTTAATGAAGGGCATTTGGAATTGAGTACAATCAATTACAGTTTCATCGCCATGAAACTGAAGGGTATCGATTGGAACTTCACATAATATCTCATCAATAAAGCTTGGATTTGCATTTACAAATAAACCTACTCTATTTACAAAAGGAGGGAGAGATGAAACAATTTCTAGAGCATTTTCAATATCAATATTTCGTGGTGACTTCTCATAGAAAACCATACCAACAGCATCAACTCCAAGAAGTGCTGCCTCTTTAGCATTAATAGCATTTGTAAAACCACAAATCTTTACATTGGTCATTTAGATCAAAATTTTATTCTTAGAATATAGATTTTCTCACAGCCTAGAAAGGTTTTCCAAGCAATTAACATCGTAAATTAATTTTACTTAGATGCTTTACTCTTAGTGGCAACTTTCTTTTTAGATTTTTTTGCCTTCGCCTTAGCTGTAGCTTTAATTTTTCCTTCAATGGCTTTTTTACACTCTTCAAGAGTCAAGTCAGAAGGTGCCTTATCTCCAAAAACCTTCTGAACAGTGACATTTTTTTGTCCCTTGCCTCGTTTCTTACCATTCCAAATATAGGGACCAAAGCGACCATTCAAAACTTGAATTTCGGAATCATCAAAAACCTTGATAATTCTTTCAGCATCAAACTTTTCTTTAGCAGCAATTAATTCTAATGCGGTCTCAAGAGAAACCTCCTCTGGAGAAACCTCTTTTAGAGATACATATTTCTTGCCATACTGAATGTAGGGGCCAAACCGCCCATAGTTAGCTTTAATAGTCTCACCATCAACTGTTTCTCCTACTGTGCGTGGCATTTTAAACAACTCTAATGCTTCAACAAGTGTTATATTTTCTATATCTTGACCAGTTCGAAGTGACGCAAATGTTGGTTTTTCTTCATCATCCTTATGTCCAATTTGAGCAAAAGCCCCATAACGACCAAAGCGTACACTAACATTTTTTCCAGAAACAGGATCCTCACCTAAATCTCTCTTCCCATGAGTTTCATCTCTAGAGATATCCTTAGCAAGTTCAATTTGATCATGAAATGGATCATAAAAGTCTTTGATTACTCCCGCCCATGGCTTAGACTCTTCAGCAATCAAATCAAAGTTACTTTCAAGTTTAGCAGTGAACTCATAACCAATAATATTACTAAAATTCTTTACTAAAAAATCCACTAATAAATAGGCGACATTTGTAGGGAATAATTTATTCTTTTCAGCACCAGTTGTCTCTGTTTGAATTGACTCTGAAATGACACCATCTACAATTTCAATATGCTGATACTCTCTCTGAATTCCTTCACGAGTGTCCTTGACTACATAATTCCTATCTTGCACTGTAGTGATCATAGTGGCAAAAGTCGATGGTCTCCCAATGCCCATTTGCTCAATCTCTTTAACTAATGATGCTTCTGTATATCTTGGTTTAGCTCTTGAAAAAGACTCTTTTGAAGTTAAATCTATTAACGATAAAGCAGCACCTTTTTCGATTTTTGGAAGTAACTTATCATCTGCAGCCATATAATCATAAACCTCCAGGAAGCCACCAAAAGTTAGCATCTCACCTTCAGCTATAAACCGCTCACTTCGATTTGATATATTAATATTAATTTTTGTCTTAAGTAATTGAGCATCACTCATTTGAGAAGCAAGGGTTCTTTTATAAATTAAAGAATAAAGCTTTGTTGATTGATCATCTAAACCTGGAATTGTTGGCTTTGTTAAGTCAGTTGGCCTAATTGCCTCATGCGCCTCTTGAGCACCTGTTGAATTTGTTTTATATCTTCTAGCTTGATGATGATCTTTTCCAAACTTTGAAATTATGACTTCTTGTGCAGCATCAATTGCCAACTCTGAAAGGTTTAAGGAGTCAGTCCTCATATAAGTAATAGCTCCTTCACGATACAAATTCTGAGCTATTGACATTGTTTGTTTGACAGAAAAACCTAACTTTTGAGAAGCCTCTTGCTGCAATGTAGAAGTAATAAAAGGAGCTTTAGGAGATCTCTTAGATGGCTTAGTTTCAACCGAGTTTACCTTTATAGTTGAATCTAGAATACTTTCTACGAAAGCCAGAGCATCTTCTTTTGATTTAAAATCTTCACTAAGTCGAACCTCAAGAGTCTCTCCATCTTGATTGCTTAGAGAAGCCTTAATTTTATGGGAACTAGTAGGTTTATGAGTTGAAATTTCACGCTCTCTTTCAACAACTAAACGAACAACTGGTGATTGAACTCTCCCAGCAGAACGAGCCCCTGAAATCTTTCTCCAGAGTACTGGTGATATCTCAAAGCCAACCAAGCGATCTATAATTCGCCTTGCCTGTTGAGCATTTACTAAGTCAGTATTAATTGTTCTTGGATTACTAATTGCTTTAGTGATAGCGCCCTTAGTAATTTCATGAAAAACAATACGAGGTGTGTCTTCTGCCAATGATAAGGCCTGCTGTAAATGCCAAGCTATTGCCTCACCCTCTCTATCCTCATCAGTCGCTAGGTATATTTTTGTTGCTGTCTTAACTGACTTCTTTAGATCTGCTACTACTTTCTTTTTGTCGGCACTAATTGCGTATGTTGGCTGAAAGTTATTTTCAATATCAACACCCATATCCTTCTTAGGCATATCCCTAATATGGCCAATACTTGACTTAACAACATAGTCAGGACCTAGAAATTTTTCAATTGTTTTTGCTTTCGCCGGGGACTCGACAATAACAAGATTCTTTGACATCAAAAATCCTACTGAAAAGTAGGGTTATCATCATTAAACACAATAGATTCAATCCACTGTGAAGGCACACCAGCCTCAGCACTATTTCCAATTACCATCATAACAACCCACTTCAAATCATCGATGGTAAGTTTGGAATCTTCAAGAGACATCACCTGGTCAATTACTATTTCTCTTTGGCTAGCATTAAGTTGGCCCATGTTTTCCATGAACATTATAAAACCCCTAGCCTTAGCATCAAGCTTACTTTTTTCATGTTGACTGTATATACGCATTGAATTATGAAGCGTATCAAAACTTGCAATCTTGCCATCTTGGAGAGCTGCAATATTCTCCAACCAAACGAGTGCTTTTTCGATGCGATCAGAATCAAAGCCAGCGTCTGATAAATGAGACTTTAAAAGATCATCATCCAGCTCTTGAGATGAATCTTGCTCAGCAGACTCAAAAAGGAAATCAAACATAAAGGTGAGAACATCAAGAATATTATTAGTCATATAGCCTCTTCAAATTAATACATTTATCACAAAACAATCCATACAGTACTCCCAATAAAAAGGGAGGGATAGAATAATTACTACTTGTGGGCGAGTATTTTTTTTTCAACCACTTTTTTTGAGTTACTACTGAACTGTATATGAATTAGTTAGTTATTTATCTGACATTATCCACATCTTTATAAAGATTGGGGCTAATTAACTCTGGAATAAACTTAAACACACAAATTTAACAAATAAACCTCGCTAGACCAATTGTGGTAAAATTTCACCAATTTTTTGTTAGTAGATATTCAATATGAAAAGAACATTCCAACCAAGCGTACTCAAACGCAAGCGCAACCATGGCTTCAGAGCTAGAATGAAGACTCGTTCTGGACGTGCTATATTAAGTGCTCGAAGAAAAAAAGGGCGCAAACGCTTAGCCGCTTAATATCATGACGAGCTCGCTCGCTAAATGTGTGCGCATAACGAAAGCTAGTGATTACGCTGACATTTTTCAAAATGGTACACATTCACAAAGTAAGTATTGGAAACTAATAGTGAGTGATTCAGGAAACTCTAGTTCTCGGTTAGGTCTTGCTATATCCAAAAAGATTTTCAAAAGAGCGGTTGATAGAAACCTTTTTAAGCGTTTAGCAAGAGAAGCCTTTAGAAAGAGTAGAAATGAATTGGAGGCGCTTGACTTTATTATTATGGTTAAAAAAACAGTGACTATCAATAATGCATTAATAACAAAAGATCTTCTTAAGTTAATGAAAGATACTAAAAGCAGAACTAAAATTTAATGAAGTACATTCTTCTTCCATTAATTAAACTTTACCAGTGGCTTATTAGTCCATTACTGGGCAATAACTGCCGTCATATTCCCTCATGTTCAGAATATACTTTTGATGCAATAAAATATCATGGGGCAATAAAAGGGGTTGCGCTCGGTGCAAAAAGAATAAGTAAATGCCACCCCTGGACTGAAGCCAAATTTGATCCAGTTCCAAAAAATAATTTGAATAACTAATAGTTAAACTAATGAATACTCAAAAAATCTTTCTCTTTGTTGCAATTTTCTTAACTATATTTATTCTATGGGATAAGTGGGAGATTACTCAAGCTGTTGATGCCAATGGAAATGTAGTATCCAAGACAGCTATAGTTGGTGTTGACTCTCAAGATGATGCAATTGATATTCCCAAGGCAAGCGATGTTCCACTTGTTTCAGAATCTACAATTGAAGATAACGCTCCAATAATGGAAAGTGGTAGTGACATTCAAGGCGCTTTCACCACAGTTGTTACTGACCTTTTAACTGTCGAAATTTCTCATAAAGGCGGAACTATAATTAACGCTTATTTAAATGATTATCCAAATGAGTTAAATTCAGAAGCAAGATTTCAATTACTTAGCAACTCTGCAGGTAGTATTTTTCATGCTCAGAGCGGGCTAATACCGGCTGATCAAATGCCAACACATCAATCTAAATTTACCTCTAACAGAAAAGAGTATTTTCTAGAAGGTGATAGTGAATTGATTGTTCCTCTAAGCTGGACTGGAGATAATGGCATCCAGGTTACAAAAAATTATCACTTTAAACCTAACAGCTACATTATTGAAGTTGATTATGATGTCACTAATAATAGTAATGAAGATAAAACAGTAAGTAGTTACACGCAACTAGCTCATGGGAACTTAATAGAATCCAGTGGTTTTGCTATGGGCATGCAAAACTTTAATGGTGGCGCAATATACAATGATGAAGAGGTTTTTGAAAAAATTGATTTTGATGAGTTTGATTCTAACCCTAAAACAACTTCATTAGGTGGTTGGGCAGCGATGATTCAGCATTACTTTTTTGCAGCATGGATACCTTCTGAAAATGAGAAACACACTTATTCAACCAAAACTAGCAGAGATAATTATCTCCTAACAACGGTTAATCCAAGTCAAAGAATTCTGGCTGGCTCATCTTCAACACTTGGGAAAAATCAGCTCTATATTGGACCAAAAGAACATGTTCGTCTCGAGTTACTTGCTCCAGGCCTTGATAAAACTGTGGACTATGGATTCCTATTTATTGTAGCGAAACCATTATCAGTATTTCTCCATTGGATATACAGTTTTGTTCAAAACTGGGCTATTTCTATAGTCCTCTTGACCTTAGCTATTAAGCTTGCTTTTTATAAGCTCTCTGAGAAATCATTCCGCTCAATGGCAGGAATGAAAAAACTGGCGCCAAGGCTTCAGAAAATCAAAGAAACGTATGAGGGTGATAAACAAAAAATTGGTAAAAAAACCATGGAGCTTTACAAAACAGAAAAAATTAATCCAGCTGCAGGTTGCCTTCCTATTCTTGTCCAAATTCCAGTTTTCATTTCTGTCTATTGGGTTCTAATTGAAATGGTTGAGCTAAGACAAACTCCATTTTTATATTTACCAGACCTTGCTGCAAAAGACCCATACTTTATATTACCATTAATTATGGGTGCATCCATGTGGTTCCAACAAAGACTCAACCCACCACCTGCAGATCCAATTCAAGCAAAAATAATGATGATGTTACCAGTTGTATTTACTGTATTTTTCTTATGGTTCCCTTCAGGATTAGTATTGTATTGGGTTACAAATAATGTTCTATCAATAGCTCAACAAGTTTACATTAACAAAAAAATTAACGGATAACTTCGCTTAATGAAATCAAATAAAAAAGCTGAAAGTATTGCTAAAGGAATCAAACTTTTAATACTTGATGTTGATGGTGTTTTAACTGATGGCGGCATCTATTTTAACGATGATGGAGTAGAGCATAAAAAATTTGATTCACAAGATGGTCTTTGTATTAAATTACTCCAATTATCTGGAATTGAGGTTGCAGTAATTACTGCACGAAGTACAAAGTCAGCAGCACATAGACTTGATGGTTTGGGGGTCAAACATCATTATCATGGCGTCCTTGATAAAAGCATTGCTCTAAAAGATTTAACCGAAAAATTATCGATTGGTTTAAGTGAGTCTGCATATGTTGGAGATGACATTATTGATCTTCCTGTTATGACAAAGATTGCGCTTCCGATTGCTGTTTCAAATGCTCAAGATATCGTAAAGGATTTTGCGCTTCTAGTTACTGAAAAGAGGGGAGGTGATGGAGCAGTTCGAGAAGTATGCAACTTCATACTGAAATCGCAAAATAAATATGATGACTTAATACAAACTTTTATAAAATGACACCCTTTCAATCTCAGT
>Ga0115567_10001334_pt1 | contig 24869 bp, 24 predicted proteins | sample COGITO_mtgs_1204_2_FD_88679 | JGI IMG/M metagenome (GOLD analysis project Ga0115567, IMG submission 88679) | Pelagic marine microbial communities from North Sea - COGITO_mtgs_120412 | ecosystem: Environmental > Aquatic > Marine > Epipelagic | place: Germany:Helgoland, sampling site Kabeltonne... | reverse complement strand
CCAGATGACGACTTTCCTGATTTTGCACAGATGGCAGCGACGCAGGTAATTGGCGATACGCACGATGACCCACGAGCTATTTTGATATGTGGTGGTGGCCAGGGAATGGCTATGGCGGCAAATCGCTTTACGAGTATTCGCGCAAGCGTGATTTGGGACGCCAAAGAAGCACGAATGACGAGACATGACATTGATAGTAATATATTGTGCTTGCCTGCACGGGTAGTGGAGGATAATGACGCACTTTGGAAAGGCATCATTGAAACCTGGCTCAATACGCCATTCGCAAACAGTCCTCGTTACAGGCGCCGCAATGCGCAGATTGACGAGCTAGGATAATGAGTATCATCGTACCAACTATCACTGTCGAAACCGAAGATCAATACAAAGAAAAAATTGAATCTCACGCAACCTTTGCGAAACGAATACATGTCGATGTCAGCGACGGTGAATTCGCCCCGACGTTTTTAGTAGCCTCCGATAAGATTTGGTGGCCAGCGGAATTATTGGCCGATGTGCACGCTATGGTAGCCAGGCCGTCGGAGCATGTACAGCAACTGATTGCCAAAAAGCCAAACCTCATTACGTTTCATGTTGAGGTTCAAGAGGACCTATTACCAACGATTCAGATGGTCAAACAGTCTGGTATAAAGGTGGGCGTGGCACTGATGCGCTCAACGGTTCCTTCAAGCGTGAAACATATAATCGAGCAAGTCGATCACGTGATGATTTTCACCGCAGAACTCGGACACTATGGCGGTACAGCCAGTATGATGCAGCTAGAAAAAGTGCAATTGATACGGGATATCAAACCAGGTGTTGAAATTAGCTGGGATGGCGGCGTGAACGTGCAGAACGCATTTACGCTCGCCCAAGGCGGCATCGACGTACTAAATGTCGGTGGTGCGATAGCAAAAAGTACAGATCCGGCTGAAGCCTATACGCAGTTGACTAATGAGATTAACAAACACGGAGTTATATAGATGAGCGAAAAATTGACGGTTATTCAGCTGCAACATAAAGCAAATGATGTTCGAAAAAGTATTATCAAAATGCTACTTGAAGCTGGTTCTGGACACTCAGCCGGGCCACTTGGCATGGCAGAACTGGTCACGACACTATACTTAGATATCATGAACATCCGCCCGACTCAACCGAACTGGAACGAGCGAGACTACTTCTTTCTTTCAAACGGCCATACGATTCCGGTGCAATACGCGGCAATGGCAGAAGCTGGTTATTTTGAAAAAGAAGAATTAAAGACGCTGCGAAAGCTCGGCTCGCGGCTGCAAGGCCATCCTGAGCGTACGAAGCTTCCTGGCCTCGAAAACACCAGTGGCCCGCTCGGTAGTGGCGTCAGCCAAGCTGCGGGTGTTGCGTATAGCTTGCAATATTTTGATAACCAACCGCACCGATTTGTCTATGTGGTGACAGGTGATGGAGAGCTCAACGAGGGCAACATATGGGAAGCAGCAATGTTTGCCGGCAAGTATAAGCTATCGCAGCTATGTGTGTTTGTAGATAGGAATAACATTCAAATCGATGGCAATACCGAAGACGTGATGCCACTCGAAAGCTTACGTGGCAAATGGGAAAACTTTGGCTGGCATGTGCAAGAGATAGACGGGCATAATGTTGAAAGCATTCAGGATGCTGCTAGTATGGCGCGAGCGATTAGAGAAAAGCCAAGTGTTATCATCGCACATACAATCCCTGGAAAAGGCGTGCCGTTTATGGAATACGATTACAAATGGCACGGCGGCGCACCTAATAGTGAACAGGCCAAAGAAGCACTGCGAAAAATACGAACGCTCGACGGTAAGATTGTAGGAGAACACGAATGACCGACTATGCACTGAACCCCCATTATGCGTCCGACGACGTCACACGTGAGCCCAATCGAGCAGGGTTTGGTCGCGGACTACTGGAGGCTGGTAAAAAAAATGAAGCAATCGTTGCGCTCTGTGCCGATTTGACCGATAGTACTCAAATAAGCGTGTTTAGGGATGCATTCCCAAACCGATTCGTTGAGGTCGGCATTGCTGAACAAAACCTCGTGACGGTCGCGAGTGGTATGGCTCGTGCCGGGAAGATTCCGTTCACCGCTAGCTACGCGGCCTTTAGCCCTGGCCGAAACTGGGAGCAGATTCGTACGACGATATGCCTTAACGACCAACCAGTTAAAATTGTTGGTGCTCACGCTGGAATCAGCGTAGGGCCTGATGGGGCGACCCACCAAATGCTCGAAGACATTGCGTTGATGCGCGTACTGCCAAATATGGTAGTCGTTGTGCCAGGCGATAGTATCGAAGCCGAAAAGGCAACGCTTGCAATCGCTGAAAATAACTCACCAAGCTATCTACGGCTCGCTCGTGAAAAAACACCCGTGTTTACTACTGAACATTCACCATTCGAGATTGGCAAGGCGTATGTGCTACGTGGCGGCGACGACGTAACATTACTCGGGACAGGCGTGATGACCTATCACATGCTAATGATTGCGCGCATGCTCGAGCAGGACGGTATCCACGCTGAAGTGGTACATGTACCGACCATCAAGCCACTCGACGAAGAAACGATTTTAAGTAGCATTCGAAAAACCGGGAGAGCCATCACGGCCGAAGAAGCCCAAATCGCTGGTGGCTTTGGGGGTGCGATAGCGGAACTGTTGTCAGAGCACATGCCAGCACCACTCAAACGAATGGGTATGCACGATCGATTTGGCGAATCAGGCACACCAGACGAACTAGCTGTCCACTTTAAATTAACAGCCGAAACAATGATCGACGACGTGCGTGGATTCATAGACAAAGTGCCACAATACAAACCAGGATATTAGGAGACAACATGGGATTAACGATCACTCAAATTCGAGACAATACAACCCGAGCGCGCCATTTGATGCAACGTAGTCGGCAACAGAAATTTGCCGTTGGTGCCTTTAATATTGATAATCAAGAAACGTTGATTGCGGTCTCTCGTGCAGCTCAAAAAATGAATTCACCAATTCTTGTAGAAGTCAGCGACGGCGAAGTCGAAGCCATCGGCCTGGAGAATATTCGAGACATGGTTGATAACTACAAAAAAGAGTATGGCATTGAGATGTACATAAATCTCGACCACAGCCCTACGGTAGAAGACTGCAAAAAAGCAATCGATGAGGGATTTGAATTTATACATATCGATATTTCACAGGCGAATCACGATGCAACCACAGAAGAAATAATCGAAAAAACAAAAGAAGTTGTTGAATACGCAAAGTATACCGGTGCACTCGTCGAAAGTGAACCGCATTATTTCGGTGGAAGTAGTAACCTCCACACAGAAGCGTTTGACTATGAAGAGATAAAGAAGACGTTTTCTACACCTGAAGGGGCAAAATCTTTCATCGACGCCACCGGTATCGATACATTTGCGGCTGCGGTAGGGAACTTGCACGGAAAATATCCTGTGCCTAAGGAGCTAGATCTCGTATTGCTAAAACAAATTCGTGAAGCCATTGACTGTCAAATTTCGCTCCACGGAGGATCTGGCACTCCACTGCATTTCTTTGAAGAAGCTGCAAAAATAGGCGTGAACAAAGTCAATATTAACAGTGATATGCGGTTTGCATTTCGTAAAACACTCGAGCGAGTACTCGCTGAAAATCCCGACGAATACGCGGTGGTTAAACTAATGCCAGAAGTGTACGGCGCAGTTCAGGTTGTTATAGAAGAGAAACTTCTAGCGTTTGGCTCAAGCGATAAAGCGGTAATTTGATTCTATTGAATCATCTTCTTTAGGTCGCTCAAGCCGCAAGGTACTATTGACCCAGATTCATGAAGCACTGTTGAGTTTAAGCCTACAACACCGAGAATGATAGCACCATTGTCTGTAATAGTTTCTGGGTATCTATCGTAATTTACATCAGAGGTGTGGTATGATCTTGCGCCTCTAAATAATCCATATGTAGCTAGATGATCCGCGTCTAATCCACTAATGGGGATGGGTGATATGAAAATATCGATAGGTAACCTCAGGCCGGAAAAATCAGGATGACTCTCGGTCGTTTGTACGTTGTCGAAATTATGACCGGCAATACACAGTAGTTCTTCTCCGTATGAGGACGATATTAGTTGACCAATACCAGCTTTAAATAACTGTTCTTGCTTGCTATTTTTAAATTCTAGTATTTTGTTTACTTCGGTCATATGCTGCAATTTTAGGATTAACATGAATTATTTGCAACCATAAGTGATATAATTAATGTAAATGAGTGGGAAAATACCAAAAATTATTTCTGTTGGTGCAGCCGTGCAAGACGTTTTCATGAGCCAGAGCGATGAATTCAAACCCGTTACCGACAAATCGCTTCACGAACAAGTCATGCAGCTTGAAATGGGTGGTAAAGCGGACGTAAATAAAATCGACTTTAGTACCGGTGGTGGCGCGACAAATGCGTCAGTAACGTTTGCACGTGCAGGTCTGCACGCTGTTTTTATGGGCACCATCGCACATGACCCAGCTGGACAAGCTGTCATAGATGATCTCGATATAGAAAATGTCGATACTTCACGCGTTAGTTATTCCGAAAAGTTCCATACTGGGTACTCTATGCTACTACTTGCTCCAAATGGTGAGCGAAGTATTCTTACGTACCGCGGCGCTTCGACACACTACGACATTCACAATTTTGATCTCAGCGGTATAGATGCTGATTGGCTGTACGTTTCGAGCATAGCCGGGCAAATGACAGTACTGAGTAAATTATTTCACCAGGCAAAAGAAAATGGCATGAAAGTATTTTTCAATCCGGGCAAAGGTGAACTTGCTCATAAAGAAGCGTTAAAAGGTTTGTTGCATGATGTCGATGTGTTATCGGTCAACAAAGAAGAGATGCAACAGATAGTGCACGGAGAAACATCTGCTGAACTGGTGCGTCATGGCCTAGCGCTTGTCGATACACTGATTGTCAGCGATGGGCCGCGCGGTGTCACTGCGAGTGACGGGAAGACAATTGTAGAAGCTGGTATGTACAAAGACGTAAAAGTGGTCGACCGAACCGGTGCCGGTGATGCGTTTGGGAGTGGTTTTTTGAGCCAATGGTCCACTGGTGCGAGCCTGGTAGACTCGATTGTCTATGGAAGTGCCAATTCTACATCCGTGGTAACGCACATTGGGGCCAAAAAAGGAATCTTGCACCAAGGTGCTCGACTACACAGTATGCCGATACAAGAAACTAATATATAGAAACTAGCAGAGGAGCTACTCATGTCACACACACTTGCAGATTTACTCGGAAATGATCACCCGCTCTTTAAGTTCAACTTACAGCAGCTCGAAGCAAGTATCGGTAGCGATAATATCGACACCAGACTAGTCGCTGATATGCTCGAAAAATCTCACACCGTGATGAGACAATCTGGCGTCGATACGAAAGATACGACTGCAAAAGAGCTATATTATGCGCTGCTGGCAAGTGTACAAAATGGCCAAGCCCGTAACATCTTACGTGACTGCGACTATGTACTGCACCGAATTGATGGCGACGTTGTATCGCTCAATCTACATGATGTTATCGAAAATGCGCACCACCAGCTATCGTTCGAGAAACGAACATCTGACCACGCCAAACGAAAGTTGCGCATGGAAATAATACGTCGATACGCCGACCACGACAAAACAAGCAACAAGCTTGTTCACCAGCTGACCGACCAAATGGGCCTCAAGCACGATCAAGACGACCAGTATGAATCGGTAGACAGCGCTATGAAATCGTCTGACGATACCACTGCACCATCTATCTTGTTTATCGGTGACATCTTTACCGACGCATTTATAAAGCTCGACGAAGACTACGCGAGAATTGATACCGACGAAGATGGTACGAAGCGCCTGAGCCTACCGTTTGGCGATAAGCCGCCCTATGAGCGAGCCGATATAGTTCGGTCAGTTGGTCCATCGCCGAATTCAGCGATATCGTGTGTTCGATTAGGTATTAATGCAAGTCTCATGTCATGGCTGGGTGACGACGAACCAGGCCGCGAATCGTTGCACCACCTGCGCATGGAAGGTGTAGATTCAACACAGATGTTTACCGAACACGGTAAAAAGTCTAGCTATTGGTACGTACTTCGCTATGGCAACGACCGGACGATGCTAGTAAACAGTGAAAAGTACAGCTACGTATGGAAGGCGCCGCAGAAAAAGCCAGATTGGGTGTACCTATCGTATATCGGGGAAGACTCATGGCAGCTACACGAGGATTTGATCGAATATCTTGAAGCGAACCCAGATATAAAGCTAGTGTTCCAACCCGGAAGCTATCATTTTGAATGGGGCACCGAAAAATTAGCTCGCTTGTACAAACGAAGTGACTTAGTCGTAATGAACCGCGAAGAAGCTATGGGCGTAACGGGAAAATCATATGACTCTGTCAAAGACTTATGTGATGGTCTGCACGCACTTGGGCCAGATACGGTGGTGGTGACAGACGGTGGAAAGGGTTCATATGCCTCATACGACGGCAAGCTGTTCAACATGCCAAATTATCCTGATATCGCACCAGCTACAGATCGCACAGGAGCCGGAGACGCCTTTTCTTCAACGATTACCGCAGCACTTGCACTTGGAGAATCTATCGAAACTGCGCTGATGTGGGCACCAATTAATAGCATGAATGTAGTGCAGCATCTTGGCGCCCAAGCTGGCTTGCAGACGCTCGACCAAATAAAGGACTGGCTGGAAAAAGCACCGGAAGACTACAAGCCGCACGAGATGTAGTGCCTTCTCGGAGCGTAGCCACGACTGCTAGTGGCCGCAGTATGTCTTGTTACTTTTGACGATTTGAAATGCCTCTTCGAGGCTATCGGTGATGGTGTAGAGGCTCAAATCGACTTCACCGATCGTATGATGCGACAATAAGGCATTTCGTGATAATTGGTCGAAGGCATTCCAAAACTCGCTACCGAACAAGATGATGGGCGCTTTGTTGGTCTTACCAGTCTGTATCAATGTTAAGATTTCTGTCAGCTCATCGAAGGTACCGAAACCTCCTGGAAAATAGATATACGCGTCTGCATATAATGTCATCACAATTTTACGTGGTGCAAAGTGGCTAAACCCATACGATTCGGTGGTGTATTCGTTGAGGGTTTGCTCGTGTGGCAGAGAAATATTAAACCCAATCGAGTCGCCGCCTGCTTCTTTTGCTCCTTGGTTGGCACCGGCCATAATACCGTGTCCACCACCTGTAATAACCGCATAGTTATCTTCTGCGAGTCGTTTGGCTAGTTCTCGAGCTTTTTGATAGTATATATCGTCACTAGGGGTGCGAGCTGAACCAAAAATCGTGACGGTTTTGTCGTGTTTGCGAATAATGTTGTAGCCGTTTTGGACCTCGTCGTCGATGTTACCCAATCGAATCATAGCCGACTGAAGCACAATGTCTTTCGGAATACATACGGTTTGGTCTTTTTCAGGTTTTGGTTTCATAAGGTTACGTTTATATGGAGTATAGCAGAGTTACGCTGAAAATGCTTGTGGTATACGGACCAAAATCCGTGTCTTTCGCGACGAATGACTTCTACGGTATACTACAGTAAGTGAATACATTCAATCTTAAGACTAACTACCAGCCAACTGGTGACCAACCGGCCGCGATAGCGCAGCTGATTGCTGGATTGGAAAAAAACGAACGTGAACAAACACTGTTAGGGGTAACCGGATCGGGTAAAACATTTACGATGGCAAATATCATCGCCAACCGTAACGTCCCGACGCTGGTTTTGGCTCATAACAAAACACTGGCCGCTCAGTTGTATAGCGAGTTTAAAGAATATTTTCCTGATAATGAAGTGCACTATTTTGTCAGCTATTTCGATTATTACCAGCCAGAAGCCTACATTGCTAGCAGCGATACGTATATAGAAAAAGATTCCGCGATCAATGAAGAAATTGATAGATTACGACATGCAGCCACCATGGCACTTTTAACACGCCGCGATACGATCATTGTCGCCAGCGTCAGCTGTATTTACGGCATCGGGTCACCAGATGCGTATAGCGAGATGTCGATTCACGTCAAGGTCGGTGAGCGACGCCTGCAAGATAAATTTATTCGTCTGTTGACCGATATTCAGTACCAACGGAACGATGTCGACTTTCACCGCGGCACATTTCGCGTCAAAGGCGATGTTGTTGATGTATTCCCAGCCGGTAGTGACGTAGCGTACCGTATTGAATTCTTCGGCGATGAAGTCGACCGCATTACGCGGATTGATCCGCTTACTGGTGAAATACTGGGCGAGCCGAAAGAGCTGCAGATTTTCCCGAGTTCACACTATGTGACGCCGAAAGAGAAACTAGCTGTTGCTATCGAAAAAATCAAAAAAGAATTTGATGAGCGAGTGACGTGGTACGAAAAACATGATCGCTTGCTGGAAGCACAGCGACTGGCACAACGGACAAAATACGATATCGAGATGTTAGAGGAAACCGGATTTGTAAAAGGGATCGAGAACTACTCTCGTTACCTAACAAATCGTGAACAAGGTGAACAATCGGCAACGCTGATTGATTACTTCCCAGATGATTGGCTGCTGCTTGTCGACGAAAGCCATATGAGCCTGCCGCAGGTACGAGGCATGTACAACGGCGACAGAGCGCGCAAGGAAGTTTTAGTAGATCATGGCTTTAGGCTGCCTTCGGCGCTCGACAATCGACCACTCAAATTTGAAGAGTTCAATCGACATATCAACAATGCCGTGTATGTATCGGCAACGCCCGCCGACTACGAGTTGGAGCATAGCCCAGAACCTGCACAGCAAGTCATCCGGCCGACGGGTCTGCTCGACCCAGTCCTTGAAGTTCGACCAAGCGAGGGTCAAGTAGATGATCTGATTGCCGAGATTCGCGATAGAACCGAAAAAAAACAGCGAGTGCTTGTGACGACGCTGACAAAGCGAATGGCCGAAGACTTGTCGCAGCATTTACTTGATCTTGGCATGAAAACTGCTTACATCCACTCTGAAGTCGATACGATGGAACGTGGCGATATTCTTCGCGATCTTCGTTCGGGTGTATACGATGTGCTGATTGGCATCAACCTGCTGCGTGAGGGGCTCGATCTTCCGGAAGTAAGTTTGGTTGCGATCATCGACGCCGACAAAGAGGGATTTTTGCGTTCAGAAAGTGCACTGATACAGACGATTGGTCGTGCGGCACGTCACGAACAGGGCAGAGTTATTATGTACGGCGACAAAATTACCCGTTCGATGCAAGCCGCCATGGACGAGACGAATCGTCGAAGAAAAATCCAAGAAGATTACAATACGAAACATGGCATTACGCCAACGAGTATCGATAAAGCAATCGGCGAAGGACTACGCGCAATTATTCCGAAGAAAGAAAAGGACAACGCGAAGAAACTCAATCTGAAGAAAATTCCGAAAGACGAATATCCAGCACTGGTTAAAGAACTCCGTGCACAGATGGAACTTGCTAGTGCAAACCTCGAGTTTGAGAAGGCAGCTGATTTGCGCGATACAATTGCTGAAATACAGCAAAAAAGTTAGAATACAGTAATGACCCAAATCACTCAAGATGACGTGCGAAGGCTGGCACAGCTAAGTGCTATAACACTGACCAACGATGAAGAGATAGCGCTTCAAGCAGATATTTCGAATATTTTAGGCTACGTTGACCAACTGAAAGAGCTGGATACCGATGGAGTAGAACCGACCTACCAGCTGTCTGGCCTAACGAATATATTTCGAGACGACGAGGTAGATAACGGCGTAGACAGAGAAACGTTGCTATCGCTATCGGCCGACACGCACAACAACCATATAAAAGTTCCGAAAGTATTGTAATATGACTACCATCGCTGATTACGCCGGACATACGGCGACTGAAAATGTGAAACAAGCATTCGAAAAAGCCCGAGAACACGAATCGTATAATGCTCTCCTTTCTTTGACTGAAGCACGTGCCCTGGAGCGCGCAGCTCAAGTAGATGCGGGAGAGATAACCGGCAAGCTTGCTGGAGTTCCGTTTGTGGTGAAAGATAATTACCTGGCATTTGGCGCACCAACGACTGCTGCGAGTAAGTTGTTGCAGGATTTTAACGCACCACTGCAAGCGACGGCTGTAGAAAAACTCGAAGCAGAAGGCGCGATTTGCATTGGCAAAGCCAACCTTGATGCGTTTGCTCACGGCGGTAGTACCGAAAACTCAGCATATGGACCGACAAAAAACGCGGTTGACCCAACGAAAGTAGCTGGTGGATCATCTGGTGGCTCGGCGGTTGTAACTGCGCTCGATATTGTGCCATTCGCCCTCGGAACGGATACGGGTGGTTCGATTCGCCAGCCTGCCAGCTTTAACGGCGTTGTCGGCTACAAGCCGACATACGGTATGGTCAGTCGATACGGCGTGCTGGCTATGGCAAGCAGCACCGACACAATGGGCTGCTTCGCGACGACTGCAATCGATGCAGAGCTGGTCATGTCGATCATGGCTGGTCGCGATGACAACGACATGACATCGCTACCCGATTATTTCGAGCCAGCAACGCTCGATAAAAAACTCAAAATCGGCGTCATTCAAGAACTCATGACTGATGACGTCGATAGCGAAGTGCTGGGGGCTGTACGAGCAAAAATACAAGCGTTCAAAGACGCAGGCCACGATATAGAATCGGTAAGCTTGCCTATCGTCAAACATACACTTGCCATGTACTACATCATTGTACCCGCAGAGATTAGTAGTAACTTGGGCCGGTTCGACGGCGTTCGTTATGGCAAGCGTAGTGAGCAAGCAACCACACTCTCGGAACTCTATGGCATGACCCGCAATGATGGCTTTATGCTCGAGAATGAGCGACGAATACTTATCGGCAGTTATGTACTGTCAAGCGGTTATTTTGACGCCTACTACCAGCAAGCGCAAAAGGCTCGGACACTGTTAATTCAGGCGTTTGATAAATTATTTGAGCAGTATGATGTGCTGGTTAGCCCGACGGCGCCGAAACCGGCTTTTGGCTTCGGCGAGAACACAAAAGACCCGATTCTTATGTATCTGTCGGATGCTATGACCGTGTCTGGGAGCTTAGCAGGACTTCCTGCAATCAGTATTCCAGCTGGCGTAGGACCAATCAGTAAATTGCCTATCGGTATTCAGCTGATGGCCCAAAGAAAAGATGATGCCTTGTTGCTATCATTTGCAAAAACAGTAGACGAAAAAAGTGGGGATGTATGAATATAAATATTTTAGTATTTTTTATTGTTATTTTAGTGATTGCTTTTGTCGTATTGGCGCTCGTTACGTCGAAAGGTGGTAGCGGCAAGCATCTCGACAAAAATAAATTTCGCTCAGACTGGCTCAAAATCGAGCAACAGGTCGATAAAGACAATCAACCAAGCTATCATCTGGCGATATTAAACGCTGACAAGTTGGTCGACAAAGCGCTCAAGCAAAAAGGGTTCTCTGGCGACACCATGGGCGAACGGATGAAATCCGCACGCGGTACCTGGAGTAGCGAAAATAACGTGTGGTCAGCGCATAAGCTGCGAAATCAAATTGCTCACGAGACCGATGTACGAATAAGCTATGATTCAACCAAGAGTGCCCTGCGATCGTTCAAGCAAGCACTTAAAGATATAGGGGCAATCTAATGGCTGCTAGTGATTGGGAAATGACGATTGGCATCGAGTGTCATGTACAGCTTTCCACGAAGACGAAATTGTTTAGTCCGGCTAATAACGATGCGCGCGGCGCCGAACCAAACAGCAATGTGCACCACATAGATTTTGGATTGCCTGGCATGCTGCCGCGACTCAACCGAAAGGCTGTGGATTTGGCTATCAAAGCGGCTAAGGCTATGAACGCTGAAGTGGCTCGCGTAAGTCGATTCGACCGAAAGCACTATTTTTATCCTGATCTTCCAAATGGCTACCAGATTACGCAAATGTATAGTCCGACGATTCTTGCTGGTTATGTCGATGCGCCGCTGCTCAGCGGATCGTCAGTGCGAGTCCGCATCCATCACGCACATCTAGAAATGGATGCTGGGAAACTAACCCATTATAGCGATTACAGTCTGGTAGATTTGAACCGTGCAGGAACGCCATTGATTGAAGTAGTGTCTGAGCCAGATATGCATAGCCCAGCCGAGGCGCGAGCGTTTGCCACCGAGTTACACCGCTTGATGGTGTATGCAGGTGTTACTCGTGGTGATTTATTCCATGGAAACATGCGATTCGATGTGAACCTTTCGGTTGCAAAAAAGGGAGCGTCGGAACTCGGCAGGCGTGCTGAGGTGAAAAACCTCAACAGTTTCCGCAGTGTTGAAAAAGCGGCAGAATACGAATTTAGTCGGCAAGTAGCTCTGCTCGATCGCGGCGAAGCTATTGTGCAAGAAACGCGCGGCTGGGACGAGGCGACGGCAAAAACCGTCAGTCAGCGCAGTAAAGAAGATGCACAAGACTATCGCTATATGCCAGACCCTGATATACCGCCAATTGTATTGAGTGACGATGAAATTGAACAGATTCAAAACACGGTACCGATGTTGCCGCCGGCATACCGCGAGGCATGGCAAGACCTATCGCTCGATACGTCGGTGACAAACTCACTCCTCAGTGATCAGTCGAGAGCGGAGATTGTGTTACAAGTACAACACGAAAGTGGTAACTCGGCGGCTACACGAGTTGCCCATTGGTTTTCAAGCACAGTGGCAGATGCCGACGAAGAAACAGCAGAGCGAGACGACAGTACGCTCCATGTCGATGATCTGATTCAACTGGCAACTATGACGGATGGTGCTGAGATATCGAGCACAAGTGCCAAAGATATCTTTGTAGAACTAGTCAATGGCGGGCGGGGCCCACGCGATATCGCTGAAGAAAAGAATCTATTGCAAGTCAGCGACGAAGGTGAAATCGCGCGCATCGTCGATGACGTGTTGGCCGACCCTGCGTCTCAAAAAGCAGTTGCCGATATTAAAGCTGGCAACGATAAAGCTATCGGCTTTTTAGTCGGGCAAATAATGAAGAAATCTCAGGGTAAAGCGAACCCGGCAATGGCGCAAAAACTTATCAAGGAGCGATTATAATGCAACTCTGGAAGCGAGCAAAAGAAGATACAGTAACTGATTTTGGCTGGCGAAAAATCGTCGAAAAACACTTCGTACTGCCGGATGATAGTGAAGGTAGATTCGTGACCGACACTTGGGGTCACGATAATGCTAGTGTAGTGGCACTAACTAAAGAGAACAGCGTAGTAGTAGCCAAACAATTTCGTGCTGGCCCTGAAAAAATACTGTATGAATTACCAGGTGGAATCTGCGACGGCGGCGAAGCGCCTGAAGTAAGCGCACTGCGCGAGCTTAAGGAAGAAACAGGCTATGTCAGTGATACTGCGCCAGTGTTTCTTGGGAAGGTATGCCGGAACGGGTATCATAACGATGACGCGTACTACTATTTAGTAACAGACTGTTACAAAGCGAACAGCCAGGAACTCGATGATACTGAATTTATCGAAGTCGTTGAAGTAGGGTATGATGAAATGGAGCAATTCGCAAAAGAAGGTCTAGTGTCGGACGCAGCGGCGTTATTCATTGCAAAAGACTATATCCAAAAGGAGAAAAACACATGAAACAACCAACCAAAGCAATTATTCCAGCAGCAGGCTTCGGCACACGTTTTTTGCCGCAAACAAAAGCGATGCCCAAAGAAATGATGCCGATTATCGACAAACCGGTTATTCAATACGTGGTAGAAGAGCTGGTTGAGGCTGGTATCAAAGACATTATTATCGTTGGTAGCTCAAACAAACGAGCAATTGAAGACCATTTTGACCTACCGAGTGCCGAGTTGATTAGCAACTTGATTGCCGGCGGCGAAAAAAAGAAGCCCTACATAGACCTAGTTGAAAATATAGCGAACATGGCGAATTTTATCTATGTTCGTCAAAAGGGTCCGTATGGCAACGCAACACCGATACTCAGTGCTGCGCATTTGATTGGAGATGATGAGCCATTTATCTATAAATGGGCCGATGACTTTTTTATGGCTGAAACGAGCGCGACTCGTCAGCTGCTTGATACCTATAAAACACATGGTGGTGGTGTATTTGCCTGCAAACGAGTAGAAAGAGATAAAGAGTACGAACAATACGGCATAGCTGCTGGCGATCAAGTAGATAGCACGACACTCGACATGAAAGAGATTGTTGAAAAGCCCGGAAAAGACGCAGCACCATCAAATCTTGCGAGCGTGAGCGAATACTTATTGCCTGGCGAGTTCATTGCCTACGTTGAAAAAGCCGCGAAGCTGCATGAACCCGGTAATGGCGAATTCACGTTTCAACCGATGATCCAGCAAATGATTGAAGACGGACATAAATTCTACGCGAGAGATATTGTTGAAGGCCGCTTTTACGACACTGGTAATCCACTCGAATACTTAAAAACAACAATCGATTTTGGCCTGAACCATCCAGAATTTGGAGACGCGCTTCGTGACTATATGCACAAGCGAATTTCCAGCTAATTTTAAGCTACGACGGTGACATGCTACACTAGATAGTATGGAAGCAACAGAAATATTAGTTATTATTCTTTCAATTTTCTTGGCGATTTTTCTCGTCGTGGGAATTGTGCTCGTAGCGTTACTGATAAAAGTGACACTACAAATCAAAAAAATAACTTCTGCTGCTGACAAAGCAGTGACAAATGCGGAAGCATTTACTGCAAATATTTCAAAAGTTACTTCGCAGGCTTACTTGGGTAAAGTTCTAATGAAACAATTCAAGAAGCTAACGAAGAAATAACACGAAGGAGATTAGATTATGGCAAAAGGTAACGTCGCATTAGGAGCAGTTTTTGGAGCAATAGCAGGTGTAGTCGCAGGAGTATTGACGGCCCCGAAAAGTGGAAAAGAAACTCGTGAAGACATTAAAGTTAAAGCTGGCGAGCTAAAGACTGAAGCTACAAAGAAAAAAGATCAAGCTGTCAAAAAAGCTGATGATGTGTCGAAAGATTTAAAGAACAAAGCTACTGATGTAAAGAATCGTGCAAACGATGCAGTACAAGACGCAAAAAATAGTTTTAACAAGAAGTAATTTCTTAATATTGATATGGTAAAAGATTCGAAAAGCACGAAAAAATCGGATAGCTCGAAACCAAGTTTTATCGAAAAAATGAAGCTCAAAATCAAAAAGAGCAATGAAGTTGGCGCTCGCAAAAAAGTGCTCGAAGAATTATTCTACGACTTTAATCGATCGAGAGCACAAATTTACAAACTCAATTTTTTTCGTGGTATTTTTATTGGAGCGGGGACGGTTATTGGCGGTACGGTGGTTATCGGTCTTCTGATCTGGTTCCTTAATTTCCTCGGTAATTTTATCCCACCACTCGACGACGCCTTAAATGGTGTCACGAGCTCACTAAAATCTTCACGATAATAATTTTGACTACAGAGTTTTACGTCTGCGTTCGGTATACTAAGGAGTAGTATGGGGAATACACTGACAGCTTCTGATTACGTACACTTACATAATCACACACACCATAGCCTTTTAGACGGACTGACTAAAGTGCCGCAGCTTGTCGATCGAGTGAAAGAACTTGGCATGGAATCGTGTGCGATAACCGATCACGGAACGATGAGCGGTGCGATAGAGTTTTATAAGGCAGGCAAGGCTGGCAATGTAAAACCAATCATTGGCATAGAAACGTATGTCGCTGCTCGCTCACGATTCGACAGAGATCCCTCAAAAGACAAGCCACGATATCACTTGATACTTCTGGCTATGAATAATACCGGGTATGACAATCTGATGCTGCTGTCGACAAAAGCGAATCTTGAAGGCATGTACTACAAGCCGCGGATCGACCATGAACTACTGGAAGAGCATAATGAAGGCATTATAGCCCTCAGCGCCTGCGCGAGCGGAGAGCTTGGCGACAGGCTGAAAGTTGATAATTACCAAGAGGCCAAAGAAATTGCTGCTTGGTATAAATCAATTTTTGGAGATAGGTACTACCTTGAGTTACAAGACCATGGGCATCTAGAATCGAAGACTGCGTGGGACGTGCAAACCAAAATCAATGGGTATCTAGAAAAACTTTCAGAGGAACTTGATATCCCTTGTGTCATAACCAGCGACGGTCACTATATGACCCATGATGATCAAGAAGCGCATGAAATACTACTTTGTGTGGGAACTGGATCGTTCTTGAGCGACGAGAAACGCATGAGTTTGAAGGATTTTGAGCTTCATGTGACCGACCCAGTTGAGATTATTGAACGATGGGGAACGTCTCACCCCGAAGCCATTGCTAACACGAAAAAGATTGCCGAGCTGTGCAACGTCGAGATTGAACTTGGCAAAATTTTGATTCCGACGTTCGAAACCCCTGGCGGTGAAACTGAAAAAGAGTACCTCGATAGCTTGGTCTATCACGGACTTGCTGTTCGATATCAAGGCAAAACAGTCGATGAATCTGTAGGTATGTCGAATGAGGACATTCGTGCCGCATTGTCTGATGCGCAACGAGACAGACTCGACATGGAGCTTGGTGTTCTTGATAAAATGGGCTACAACGGGTACTTCTTGATCGTTCAAGACTTTATTAACTGGGGCAAAAATAGAGGGATTATTTTCGGGCCTGGTCGTGGATCGGCTGCTGGGTCGATCATCGCCTACGCATTAAATATTACCGATCTTGACCCATTGAAATATGACCTGCTCTTTGAACGATTTTTGAACCCAGATCGTATATCGATGCCCGATATCGATATCGATATTCAAGACACGCGACGAAATGAAGTGATCGAATATTGCGCCGAAAAATATGGATCGTCTCGCGTCGCTAACATTGTTACCTTTGGAAAAATGGCCGCGCGAGCTGCTGTTCGTGACGTCGCTCGTGTGCTTGAAGTGCCCTATGCTGAAGCGGATAGACTGAGCAAGATGATCCCACCGCCAGTCCAGGGACGGCATATACCACTCTCAAAAAGTATCCAAGATGATCCGGATCTGAAAGCAGAGTACGAGAGCAATGAAGTTGCCAAACGAGTGTTTGACTATGCGATTCGGCTTGAAGGCACGATTCGTTCACATGGAGTTCACGCTGCTGGAGTGGTGATTGCACCGGATGATATTGTAAAGTACGCACCACTCGAGATGGCACAAAAAGGCGTCGTTTCAACCCAATATGCCATGGGGCCTGTTGAAGAACTTGGGCTCCTGAAAATGGACTTTCTCGGTCTTTCCAACTTAACGATTATCAACAATGCCCTGAGAATCATAAAGAAGGTGTACAATACCGAGATTGTACTCTCGGACATATCGCTCGAAGACGAAAAGACGTTTGATCTACTAAAACGAGGTGATACCACCGGTGTATTCCAGCTCGAGTCGGCAGGGATGAAACGGTACTTGCGCGACCTAAAACCAACTGAATTCGACGATATTATTGCCATGTGTGCTTTGTACCGCCCAGGGCCGCTTGGTGCTGGCCTGACCGATTCGTTTGTTCGGCGCAAAAATGGACTCGAAGCGGTGACCTATGAGCATGAACTGACTCGCAGTGCGCTTGAATCTACGTACGGCGTGATTGTTTATCAAGAGCAGGTGATGCAGATGAGTAAACAGATGTCAGGCTTTACGGGTGGAGAGGCCGACACGCTCCGAAAAGGTATTGGTAAAAAGATCCCAGAAGTCATGGCAAAAATGGGGCAGAAGTTTATCGACGGCGCCGTTGAGAACGGCGTACCAAAAAAGACAGTTGAGAAAATTTGGAAAGATATTCTCGGATTTGCCGACTATGCATTTAACAAGTCTCACTCTGCGTGCTACGGACTGATAGCCTATTGGACAGCGTATTTAAAAGCCCATTTTCCTGATGCCTATATGGCCGCACTTATGACAAGCGACCGCGACAACATAGACCGATTAGCGATAGAAATAAACGAATGCAAACATATGGGAATCACCGTTATGGCGCCAGATGTGAATGAATCATTTGTCGAATTTGCGATTGTACCGGGCGAAAATAAAATTCGGTTTGGGATGGCAGCGGTAAAAGGCGTTGGCGTTGGTGCAGTTGAAGAAATATTGCGAGCACGTAACGAATCGAAGTTCTCAGGCATCGATGACTTTGCTCGACGCGTTTCAACTTCAAAATTCAATAAAAAAGCCTGGGATTCATTGATAAAAACGGGTGGATTCGATAGTTTTGGCGACAGGTCTGATCACCTATTTAATCTTGAGGGAGTACAAGCATTTGCTTCAAAGATACAAAAAGAAGCCGCGAGCGGCCAGACTGATCTGTTCGGTTCATTGACGGGCGGTGCAGCAACGCTCGCTCCATCGATTACGCTTTCTCAGGCCCCGGTCAAGCATACTCAGAAAGAACGCTTGACCTGGGAACGTGAGCTGCTTGGCTTGTACGTCAGTGCACATCCACTCGATAATTACGAAATGTATCTCGAAGAGCAGTCGGTGCCACTTTCGATAATCACCAAAGACATGGATGGTAAAAAAGCAACGATTGGCGGTATCGTGACGGACATGCGAACCATTATTACCAAGTCTGGTACAAAGATGGCATTTGTTGCTATCGAAGACAAAACTGCCGAATCAGAAATAATTGTGTTTCCGGAGCTGTATAAAAAAATTGGCTCAGATCTCACCAAAGATGCCGTTATTCGTGCCTCAGGCAAGATAAATGCTCGTGACCGCGAAGGCAATATCATCGATGAAATAAAACTGATTGCTGATGAGATATTCCTTGTCAGCGAAAAGGAGCTTCGTGACTATAAATCTATCGGAAAATCTATGAGAGCTCCCGCTGCACGACCTTCAAACGGTATTTCGATAACGAAGAAAGTCACCGAAAAACCAGAAACGCCGCGAGCTAAGCCGGCTTCGGTTGCAGAAAAGAAATTATACGTGCATGTCGAGGATCCATCAGATCAGGCAAAATTATCGAAACTAAAGCTGATGTGCGCGAAACATCCAGGGACTACCGATATCGTATTAGTGCTCGGTAAAGATGAGAAAAAATCGGCAATACGATTACCGTTTAAGATCGATGAAAATGATGGATTACAAGGCGAACTCGTAAAAATACTTGGCGAGGATTTTGTCACACTGAAATAATAACTACGGGCATCGAACCCATTGCATAGGATCGTATTTCTTCTGGTCTGAATGCTCATTATTGTGCGAGTGCATACAGCGCAATACCGCACGCGACTGACACATTAAACGATTCTTTCTTGCCACGCATCGGAATTTCAAGAGTCACGTCGCATAATTGCAGGTATTTACCTTCGATACCATGCACTTCTTCGCCGAGAAGCAACGCTATATCCTGGTCAGTGTGAAAGTCCTTAAGGGGAATACTCGATATAGATTGCTCCAGTGCAACTAGGGGTAATGTATGTGTACTGAGCCATGTTTCTAATTCGTCGTATTGTTCAAACGGCACTAGTTCCTCAGCTCCCAAGGCGGTTTTATGAATCTGTTTGGTGAGTTTATCGGCAATATGCGGTAGACGACTGTCATGTTTCATTTTTGGGTAGGGTGTATAGCCTGAACAAATAATCTTCGCTACGCCAAAACCTTCGGCTGTACGGAACATCGCGCCGACGTTGTGCGTGGATCGTATATTGTGCAAAATGAGCGTTATTGAAGACATTAGAATCATTGTAGCACTATAAAAAACACGAGCATTTTGCTACACTGACTAGAGACAATGAACGAAGAAAAAATACAGCAGCAACGCCGTGACCACGATGAGACCGCAACGAAGCAGCGTGCGGCAATCTTAGGTGTTCAATATCTCGACACGCGAGACCTAGAGACTGAACTGCCTCTTGTCAAGAATATCCTCGAAATCCCCCAAATGTATAACATGCATATGGTGCCGTTGAAGGCGGGTGACGAAAACGGTCCATATCAGTTTGGTCTGACGACGCAGACACCGCAATCGGTCATTCAGACAATGACACGGGAATATAACGACCGTGGTGATAACATCCGTTTCCTCATGATTAGCGGTTCGGCGTTTAAATCCTTTATGAACCGCTACGATCCGCCAAAAGTGACTATCTACGACGATATTGAAATCGCCAAGGACGGCGATAGTAGTACGTTATCTGCGGTCAGCAAAACACTCAACTCGGTTGGCACCGATCAAGTCTTTGATTTCCTCATAGACCAAGCGGATAAGCTTGGCGCCAGCGATATCCATATTGAAAATCAACGAACGGTCATACGAATTCGTATGCGCGTCGACGGTGCTCTGCACGCTGTGGCCGATCTCGACAAAGATAGGTACCGCGTAATCATGGGTGCTTTAGGCTCCAGGGCAAATATCTCGATCGCATCCAAAGATCCTCAGTCTGGTCACATGCAAAAAGATATTACGCGCGACGGGGCAACGCACCTGTTGAACATACGTATCGAGACTGTCCCGACAATGTACGGCCAAGACGCGGTGTTGCGATTATTTAATTTTGATGAAAGCCTACTACAGCTCGACAGGCTCAATATCCCCGAGAAACAGCGACATGAAATTGATGAAGTGATTTCTCACCCACGCGGCATGGTATTGATGGTTGGGCCAACCGGAAGTGGAAAGTCTACTACACTATATAGCATGCTCAATGCATTAAACACCAGTGATAAAAAACTCATCACACTTGAAGACCCAATTGAATACGGTCTGACGGGTATCTCTCAGATTCCTATTAATACCACTGGCGGGCAAAACTTTGCAGATGGGCTTCGCAGCGTGCTTCGCCTTGACCCAGATGTGGTCATGGTTGGTGAGATCCGCGATAAAGACACCGCGAAAACGGCTATCCAGGCATCGATTACTGGGCACCTAGTGCTATCGAGTTTTCACGCAAATACGACATCGGCGGCTTTCAGCCGAATGATTGACCTCATCGGGCAAAACCCAATTTTTAGCTCGGCCATTCGTTTGGTCATTGCGCAGCGGCTTGTACGACGGCTTGTCGACGAAACGAAAGAAGCGTACGAGCCAGATCATTCGACGAGACAATGGGTACAGCGAGCACTTGAGGGGATTCCGGAGCAGGCAGATATGCCCGATTTGCAAACATTTAAACTGTGGCGGCCGGTATCTACCGACGACGCACCGTTTGGATACAAAGGCCGCATCGTCATCATGGAGCAGATGGTTGTTGACGAAAATATTCAGAAATTTCTTCGTGGCGATGTTGCAGATGTCCACTCGGAGCTCATCGAGAAAGCGGCAAAAGAAGGTGGCATGTTGACGCTGCTACAGGTGGGGATATTGGCTGCGCTACGAGGCGAGACAACACTTGAAGAAATCAACCGAGTAATCTAGTTGTTTCTACTATTAACTCTTTTCAACTATATGAATACGTGCTATAATTCATTATTGATTGTCAATATAAATTTAAGGTGAAGTAATAATGAGTTTTGCATTAATCCAGAAAGTCAACGACGCACAGAAAAAGTCTGCTGTTGTTGACGTACGAAGTGGTGACACGGTTCGTGTCCACCAAAAAATTAAAGAAGGCGCGAAAGAGCGTATCCAGATTTTCGAAGGCGTTGTCATCCGAACTGATAACAAAAAATCTCACACGTCACGTATTACTGTGCGTAAAATCGCCAGCGGCGTCGGAGTCGAGAAGAGCTTCCTACTCCACAGCCCGGTTATTTTGAAGGTAGAAGTGGTTCGTCGTTCAAAGGTTCGTCGAAATTACCTTAGTTTCCTCCGTCAACGATCTGGTAAGAGTGCTCGTCTGGTATCGGTTAACTTCGACCGCGAAGCAACCAATGATGTTCACGACAAAGCTGCTGAAAAAGAAGAAGAAAAAGTGAAAGAAGAAGCCGCTGCTACTGCTGAAGCCGCTGCTGAAGTAAAAGCCGAAGATAACAAAAAGCTTGAGGCAAAACAAGCTGCTGTTGAAGAAGCGCACAAACAAAACGAAGCCTAACAGCACAGCCACTTCACCGAAAACCCGGTATTGTACCGGGTTTTTGCTATAGTAGATATACATGAATTTTGAATTTTACTACATACTATCGATTGTGATTCCGATTGGCCTGCTCATTGGAACACCAAGGCTTCTGAGGGCCTACCACGTGGATGAACGAAGGTTCCGTATATTTCTATACGTGTCATTAATACTATTCGCCATATCGTGGTACTTACCATCACCACTTATAGACGGCCAGAACACGTCATTTTCGACACACGTTGTTGGCGGTGGCATGTTCACGGCATTTTTCTGGGAATACATACGACGGTCACTGAACCTACACATCCATTTGCTTCTCGATGGCTTTCTGCTGTTTTGTCTCGTCAGTGGGCTGGGTGCTATCAACGAGATATTTGAGCTCGTCGCTGTACTCGGCAATTTTTATACTATTACCTTAACCGACACAAGCTACGATATATTCGCCAATACACTTGGTGCATCAGTGGTCTGGCTCGGCATCGTGATCACGTCACATACATATCGAAGCCGATGATTCTTGGTATAGACGAAGTAGGACGAGGACCGTGGGCCGGACCGCTCGTTGTCGGTGCTTGCGTCCTCAACGGTGCCCATATCGAAGGTCTTACCGACAGTAAAAAACTATCGAAGAAAAAACTGAGTGAATACAACACGCGCATTCTAGAAAGTCAGGCCGAGATTGGCCTCGGATGGGTCCATGCCGATGAACTCGATAGTATTGGCATGTCGCAGAGTCTTGTCGAAGCAACCAAGCGAGCGGTTGAGCAAGTCCATGTGCCGTATCACGAAATTATTATTGATGGCACTGTCAATTTTCTAGCTGGTACTTCTAAGGAATTGTATGTCACGACGCTTAAGAAAGCAGACCTCTTGATATCGAGTGTGAGTGCTGCCTCTATCGTTGCGAAAGTCGCGAGAGATACATATATGGAACAACAAGATGGTATGTACCCGGAATATGGTTTTAAGAGCCATGTAGGGTATGGTACAGCACTGCACCGGGCAGCAATAGACATGCATGGAGTCACACCGCTGCATCGACTAAGTTTCGCACCACTGAAGCAGTATGCTACCGAGACGAAAACGAAAGAGCCATCGGCAGAGATTACCACGTCGGTCTCAATAGGTACTAGCGGTGAAGATGTGGCTGCTGATTGGCTCGAGATGAATGGCTACCGTATCATCGAACGAAACTGGAAAACTACGATGTGTGAGATAGACATTGTTGCCACGAAACACGACTGCGTCTACTTTGTTGAAGTAAAACATCGCAACAACGGTCGACAAGGGGGCGGTATTGCCGCAATCACACCTAAAAAAGTGAAACAAATGAAGTTTGCTGCTGAGGTATATGCCACCTATAAAAGACTGATCGCTGTAGATATGCGATTAGCGGTTATTACAACCACGTCATCGCCAGCTATGTTCGAGACCTATTTAGAGCTTGGCTAGTGTTGCGAACACGTCCTGTTTTTGAGACTCAACGAGGCTAACCTTTGCTGTAATCTCAGAAATTCCGAGCTCTATGACGCGTACCAGACCCGGTTCGCGTTTAAGGGGGGTGAAGAATGCAACGTATTCATCGAGCTGCTGTTGCGTCGAGAGTGCACCGGCCGTGTAGCGCGCAAAATCATCGTAGCTTTTATCGCCACCATAGGTTGCTTCTACCCAGTCCCAATTATTCCTCAACCAATCCCAAGCAAGTGTTTTGCTTAGCCGGTTTCGGACGAGATAAATATACCAATGAGAGGCGTCTTGTGGCCTCACGACCGATTTGTCCGTGATGAGTGAAAGTAGTTTTTTGAGTTGTTCGGTGTCTTCTGACCCCGTAAGCGCCCCAATGATATCTTCTTGAACGGTAGCGGATGCTGATGACTTGTGCATCGCCAGGAGCTGGTTAAACTGAGTATCATCGATACCGGCTTTTACATGCCCGGCAAGAATGACACCTCGCAGTTCAGGATCGAGAGATTCAACCTGACCGCCGTCCTGATATCGGCGCCGCGATTCACGAATCACTGACTCGTTTTCTCCGTACAGTTGTAAAGCGATCACTGATGGACGCAGCTTGGTATCATTTTCAGATTCACCGTCCGGGCCGTCCCAGCCGAGTCTCGCAAACTGTGTGTCTGAAAGCAGAAGTGCCAGACGTTTCAGGTGCGCTCGGTGTTCATCGTCAAATTCGACAAATTTCCGAAGCTCGCTCAGTGCAAGATTCAAAATTCCCCACACACTTTCGTTCGATTCATCACCGGACTGTTTAAGCATCGCAACCAGCGAACTGTTTGATACATGTCCTGACCGTGTTAGGAGTACGCGTTCATTTAGTAGCTGTAATCGATCGAGTGGTTCAGTCGTTTGGATCGTATTAAGGAGATGTTCGAAGTGGTCATTGCTATAATGCGTGATGAAATGTGACCAGTTGCCAATATTGAGCCTGGTACTTTTGTCGATAGCGACCTCAATCCGTTTATCTTCAAGCACCGACGGCACGGCGTTGTCGGTAGCTGCGAGAGGGATGGGCCACAGTACATCGGACGGTTCGTGTTCGCCGATAAAAAATTGTTCTTGCTCGAGATAAGTTTCGCCGACGTGCACGACCGGATAACCAGGGCGAAGTACCCATTTGTTCATAAACTCTCGCACCGGTTTTTTGCTCACTGTTTCGAGGCAATCCCACAAGTCATCACCGCTTGTGTTCTGGTACTGAAACTTCTCAAAATATTGCTGTAGGCCAGCTTTAAAGTCATCTTCGCCGACGTATTGTCGGAGCATACCAATCAGTCGCCCGCCTTTACCATAGACAATAGCGCCATCAAATAAGCTACCAATTTCGTCTGGATGGTTGACCGTTGTTTG
>Ga0115567_10001329_pt1 | contig 24898 bp, 19 predicted proteins | sample COGITO_mtgs_1204_2_FD_88679 | JGI IMG/M metagenome (GOLD analysis project Ga0115567, IMG submission 88679) | Pelagic marine microbial communities from North Sea - COGITO_mtgs_120412 | ecosystem: Environmental > Aquatic > Marine > Epipelagic | place: Germany:Helgoland, sampling site Kabeltonne... | reverse complement strand
TTCTTCTGGTAAATTTTCAATTTCAGTTAAAATAGGATTGTCATCAAATAGCTGTTGGTGAACAGCCCAAAGCTTAGCCTCGTTGTCTACAGTGAGCACTCTTACGTAATCTTTAAATAAGGTTTTAGCAGTCTCAAATGACCTATCACTATCTAAAGCCAAATGAATTCTGAAGGTTTTAACCGGTTCAGTTCCGTTTTCAGCTTTGAGTGGGGGAAGCTCAGCAGGTCTTTTATACAGAATGTTCCCTTTCGCATCATACAGCTCCCAAAAATTATTTTGTATATTTAAGTTTGTGAAGGCCTCATTTAAAGAGCTGCCTTCTTTAACAAGAGATTTCACTGTCATGTTGTCAAAATTCTTAGACCTTGCAGGTTGGGTTTTCGTTTTTAAAAACTCGCCAAGGCTTTTTTTATTCCAAGGAGACAAAAGTTCTTGTCCCTCGCTCATCTGGCCCATAAGACGAGACATTCGACTCCCAGAGTTCTGTTGATCAAGCTCCTTGATACTATCAGAAATAAAATGTAGAGCCTCAGCATCGACTCCACCCTGAATAAAAGCCGAACATTTAGTTCCAGAAGCTTGTGCATTTAAAGCCACTGCAAGTATAGAAAAAGTGATTAAATAAAATACGGCAGTTGATTTGTTTAACAGGTAAAGGCTCAAATTCGCTGTGTTTGAGCTGATACACTTAGTAAGCCTAATGTTTTTTTGTAGTTTCATACCACCAATTTAAGCAATTAATATGCCATTAGTTCATACAGTATAAACCTTAACGGACGCCTCGTAGATCTCCAGGACCTCTTTTTGAACTCGACTTAGTACCTGCTCAGAAAAAAACTTAGCATCAACACCAAGGTCTTTGAGACCTATGGCAGCGACAGGAGCTCCTCCAGCATCAACATTCACACCAAAATGTATAACTGTTGAAACTGGGCTCACTGTGGCTATAGAAACATTTAGTTTTTTATCATTACAGTAGATGTCGTCACCACGGCGTTCAAACTTTTCTTTAGAAAATTCATTCAAAACATCAATAACAATTTCAGCTATCAACCTTTGAATACAGATGCCAAAAAAAATATCTTTGTGAAAAAACTCAGCCAAAAAATGAACCATTTCTTTTGATTTTATAAAGTCATCACTCAAACGGTCTTCACCGTCTACAAGATCGGTGGTTTTGACGTTACAGGGCCCCACCCATGAAATGATACCGTCACCTTTAAGACCTTTTTCGTAGAGGTAGAGTGATCTAAGTTGAGGACCTGTGTAATTTGTGTTCTCTTCTAAAAAAAGTGATTTCATTTTATCTAACCTCTAGCTTCTTTTTTTGCTCTCAAAAAGCGTTTGCAAGACTCGCATTCACCGCAAATTACAATTCCTGATTTGTAGCATGACCAAACTTTATCTGCATTTAAACCAAGGTCTAAACCAAGGTTAAAAATTTCAATTTTATTTAGTTCTATTGTGGGTGAGACCACTTTAACTTGATTTTTAGTCGAATACTCTAAGGCTTCGTTTGTCTTTTCGACAAAATCACTTGAATTGTCAGGAAAGGTTAAGGCCTCTTCTTTGTTAAAGCCAACGATCACATCATCAAGCTCTCTAGCCTCAGCAACTGATGCCGCTACTGAAATAAAAAGACCATTTCTATTTGGAACCCAGACAGACTTTGCAGTTATTGTTGAAGTTTCTTGATCATTAATTTCAACATCGTCACCGGAGGGCACGTTTCGGTCCTCTTTATTTAGGGAAGAATTTGAGACATCACCTAAAAAACTCAAGTCTATTTCGATCAGCTCCGCCCCAACAAGTTCTGCAAAGTGCTTAGAGGCAGCCCTTTCTTGAATCAGGGCTTTTTGTTTATAATTAAAAAAAAGTGCAGTTAGGTTTTTATACTTGTTTTTCGCCCACAAAATAGAAACTGCTGAATCCAGTCCTCCGCTTAAACAAACAACAGCTGACTTGTTCATTAGATTGCTGATTCCACATCTTTCATAAGAAGTTGAAGAGATTCAACCTTCCTGAAAAAGTTTATTTGAGGATTCACATAAAAATTAAATTTAAAATTCACATAAGATTTAGCTTCAATCATCAACACCACTTCATGATCTTTTGGTGGTGAAAACCACATAACTTCAAAAGTGTGGCCTTTTTTATCAGACACCATGATTTTATAGTGTTTATCTTTTAACTTTCTGACAGAGGCAATTTCGAGATCAGCAACTTTAAAACAAGGCTGTTCAAATCCAACGCCAAAAGGCTCAAGATGCTTTAACCAAACCAAGAACTCACGGTCGAGTTCATCTAAATAAACTTCACAGTCGTATTTTGGAATCCAGAGGCTGCCCTCTAGCTTTGAAGAGCAGTCTTCAAGGTAAAGCTTAAGTTCGTTTTTAAATTGATCTTTTCTATCTCCTGAGAGTTCGAAGCCTGCAGCTTCAGCATGTCCACCAAATTGAAGTAAGCTTGGACAAAAAGACATCATCTCTTTTAAGGAAAGACCTGTGTTTGCTGGAAGCCTTGCGCTGCCCACAACTTGGCCTTTACCTTCTAAAACCGAACCAATAAAAGCCGGTAGTCCGTACTCTTCAACCACTCTGGTTGCGATAAGACCCATCACACCTGGATGAATTTTATCTGAAATGTAAAAACAAAGATCTTCCGGCTCATTTTCTTTAAAAAAGTCTAAGGCTTCATTTAGGCCTTCTTCTAAAGAAGCGACTCTTTTTTCATTTATACTAAAAGCCTCGGTCACTAACTTTTCAGCTGTCTCTCTGTCTTTTTCAATTAAGATGGCCGTAGGTCTCAGGTCTGTATCTAGGCGTGAAAGTGAGTTGAGCTTTGGAGCGATTTTAAAACCAATGTCAGATGAGTTGATCTGCTTGCCTAAAATATCATTTCTGGCTTTGAGAGCCAATAGACCTGGACGCTTTGTGTTTGTAAACCAACGAAGCCCTGCTTTAACAAGAACTCTGTTCTCATCTTTTAAGGGAACCATATCCGTTAAGGTTCCTATCACGAAAAAATCTAAAAGGGCTTCCATCTTAAAAGCTGACGGGATTTCTTGTCGGTGGTCTTTCATGTATTTCACAAGAGCGTAGACTAAGTAAAATGCAACACCAGCACCACAAAGGTGACCCAGTCCAGCTTTGCACTCTTTGGTGTTGGGATTGATCACTGTGAGCGCTTCGGGAAGTGTCTCATCTGGCAAATGGTGGTCTGTTACAATCACATCAAGTCCCTGCTCTTTTGCGTACAAGCAAGTCTCATGAGCCGTGATGCCAACATCTACCGTTACGATCAAGCTCACGCCCTTCTCTTTGAAAAAATCCACACCAGCAGTGTGAAAACCGTAGCCTTCACTTAAGCGACGAGGCTGGTAAATTTCTACCTGTTTAAAACCAAGGTTGTTGCAGGCATCAAATAAAATTGCTGCAGCTGAGGACCCGTCCAAATCGTAATCGCAATAAATTCCAACGCCTTCGCCAGACTTTAAAGCGTTTATAAGTCTTACAACACCAAGATCCATGCCATTTAGTGAAAAAGGAGATTTTATATTTTTTAAAGACGGGTTTAAAAATTTAAGCTGGTCTTCTTGATCCAAATACCCACGTGACTTTAAAAGTCGGGATACAAGTTCAGGGACATATGTCCCTGATTGTTTAGCTTTGTTTTGAATGGGTGAAGTTTGCAAACTCAAATCTAAGTATCAGGCCTAAGCTTTTGATGACATCATCTTGTCAAAAACGATGGTTAAAGGGGACGCTACATAAATTGACGAGTAGGTTCCTACCACAACACCGATTGCCAAAGTAAAGGCTAAGTCTTTGATCACCCCGGTTCCAATAAAGTAAAGACAAGCCACCGCGATCAAGGTCGTTAACGATGTTAGTATTGTGCGCGAGAGCACATCATTGATTGATCTGTTCACTACAAATTCTAAAGCTCTTTGCTTGTAAAGCGGTAAATTTTCACGGATTCGGTCAAAGTTCACAATTGTATCATTCAATGAGTAACCGATGATTGTGAGGATAGCCGCGAGAGTTTGAACATTCACTTCTTTTTCTAAAAGAGCGAATATCCCCATCGTGATGATCGCATCATGAAATAAGCAAAGAACGGCACCTGGTGCAAATTGATAATCAAATCTAAACCCAACGTAAATTAAAATCATGATCAGTGAATAGAAAACCGCTAACATACCGTTCGTTCTAAGTTCTTCACCGACCTGAGGACCCACTGAGTCTACTTTTCTAAGCTCGGCACCTTTGTATTTAGTTTTCAATCCTTCAGTGATTTTTTTGACTGCAACATTCACTAAAGCAGTTGTTTCAGCCTCGTTTTTTCCTTTTATTGATTCGATTCTAATTAAAAACTCTGACCCTTCACCAAAAGACTGAACAGATGCTTTGTCTAGCCCCATGTCTCTAACAAAAGATCTCAAATCATCAGCTTGAACCTGCTCAGCAAATTTAACCTGAACCTCAATACCTCCGACAAAATCAATTCCATAGTTAAAACCTTTTATTGAAATCAATGCGATTGAAATCAAAACTAGTAAAAGAGAAACACCACCAAAAATGGGTGCCTTTTTAACAAACTCCATCTTTCCTCTATCTTCAGATCTGCTCATTTCAAATACCCCTTTTACGCTTTTCTTTTAACATTAAGAATTGAAGTCACACCGTTGGCTACGAGTGCATCGATCACTGCACGGCTTAAGAAGATTGCTGTAAACATTGAAGTTGCAATCCCCCAAATCAAAGTCACTGCGAAACCTTTAATAGGGCCCGTTCCGTAGAACATAAGCACCATACAAACTGCAGCTGTTGTGATGTTGGCATCAAAAATCGCTGAAAAAGCGTGGCCAAAACCATCTCTAATGGCAGATCTTAAGCCACTCCCCTTCATCAGCTCTTCTTTGATTCTCTCAAATATAATCACGTTGGCATCAACAGCCATACCCACCGTTAGAACAATACCTGCAATACCAGGTAGGGTTAGGGTTGCTCCCAACGAAGTTAAGATAGCCAGGATTAAAAAGATATTAATTGAAAGTGCTAAGCCCGCAACAACACCTGCCAACCTGTACCAACCAATCATAAAGACAAGAACAAAGATAAGGCCAACGAGCCCTGCCTTTTTACCCGCGGCAATGCTGTCAGCTCCTAAAGTTGGACCTACAGTTCTTTCTTCTAACTGCTCGAGTGCTGCAGGAAGAGCACCCGCTCTTAAAACGTTTGTTAAAAACTCAGCTTCGGCTCCCACATCTTGGCCACTGCCAAGAGTGATCACTCCACCTTCTCTTAGTCTTGAACCAATGTTTGGAGCCGACATAACCACTTTATCGAGAACAATAGCCATAGGCTTGTCTACGTTTTCACCGGTCAGCGCTGCAAACTCAGATCTACCTTCGCTTGAAACAGAAAAGTTAACTACGGGTTGTCCGTACTCACCAACACCAACAAAGGCATCAGAGATTTTGTCACCCGAAAAGACACGGTCGGTTTTAACTAGAATTGGCGCCTTGCCATCGTTGATGTCTGAGACGTTTCCTAGTTTTTCAAAAACAACTTCTGTCTGGTTAGGAATTTTTCCTTTTAAGTCTTGGTTGATTCTTTTGACGTAATCCAAATATTTAAGTCCGTCCTCACCCTTAGCTCCAAGAACATAACCACCTGCCGTTTCAGCGTCAGTGATCATTTTACTCAGTTCCGGCATAGTGAGGTCGATTTGAGAATAAGTTGAACTTAAGGCCACGATCATTTTTTCAAGCCTTGCAGCTCTGTTGATCAAGTCTTTAGCCTGCTCGTAATCAGCAGCATCAATACCCGGAAGCTGAACAACGATTCTATTGTCACCTTGAGCAGCTATATAAGGCTCAGAAACACCGAACGAATCAATTCTATTTCTGATGACTTCAATCGCCTGATTGATGATCTGTTTGTTAAGGCCATTAACGTAAGTTTCAAAATATTGAAAAGTTACAGTTCCGCCCTCATTGTTTCTGGTTTGCAAAATACCCGCATAGTTTTTTGTGACGTAGTTTGAAATTGCCTCTGTGTTCCCAGAAAGCTTAATGTATCTTTGCTCTCCTTCTATACCACTTGTTGATGTGATAACGGCGTTGGGGGTTTTTTCATTTATGTCTTCTTTGAGTGCGCCAGCCAAACGGTTGAGCTTCTCTTCAAGAACACCCGGAGTGTCGACACCAAGAACCAAATGAAGCCCACCTTGAATGTCCAAACCATACACCAAAGACTGAGAAGGCAACCAAGCGGGCACTTCCTCTTTTGACATTAGGTTTGGAGCAAAAATGTAAGCCGAAATAATTAAAACGGCAGCTATAACACCAAGTCGTGCTTTTAAACTTTCAATCATTGTTTCCTCGCAGGCAGCCTCTACTCTAACAGAGAGGCTAAGTATTTTACTATTTCAAGAGCGGCTTAAAAAACTTACTTCTTTGTTGTTGCTTTTTTGGCAACAGGAGGAGCTTTTTCTTCAGCGGACCCAGCCACATGAGATTTTAGAACTTTAATTTTCGTGTTTTCCGAAACTTTTAAGTCTACAAACCTATCTGTGATCCCTATAATGGTGCCGAAAATCCCACCCGCGGTCAAAACCTGATCGCCTTTCTTAAGAGAGGTTAGGAAGTCTCTAGTGTCTTTTTGCTTTCTCGCTTGAGGTCTGATGATCAAGAAATAGAAAACCAAAAACATCAAGACGAACGGAACAAAACCCATCCAGCCTGGAGCGCCAGACCCCGTTGCGGTTGCGGCTTCTTGTGCGTATGCGGAATTTAAAAATAGTGACATAGTCTCTCCCTTTGATAATTTGTTAAAATGAGTTTGGGGCCTTTAAAATGCAATCTAAAACCTAGCCCTCACCTCTTAGCTAACAAGTTGCGTTAGCTTAGCTTTGTAGTAAGCCTCCCAACTGCCACTTAAAATAGCTTGTCTGCACTCCCCAACGAGCTCTAAATAAAAGTGTAAATTGTGAATGGTCAATAAATGAGCTGAAAGCATTTCGCCGCATGCAAAGAGATGCCTTAAATATGAGCGTGAATGATTCTCGCATGTGTAGCACTTACAGTTTTCATCAAGCGGTCTTCCGTCTTCTTTATTTTCAGTGCGCTTGATGTTGATGTCCCCGTTATGATTAAAAACTTTTCCGTTTCTTGCAACTCTCGTCGGCATCACACAATCAAACATATCAATACCCGCGTTTATTGAATGCAAAAGATCAACCGGCTTTCCCACACCCATTAAATACCTGGGCTTATCCGCCGGCATCTTTGGCGCAACTTGTGGAAGGACCTCATACATAAGCTCCATTGGCTCACCTACAGAAAAACCACCTAGCGCGTAGCCTGGTAAATCAACTGAACAAACTTGCTCTATAGATTCAAGTCTATGTGGAACAGAAAGGCCGCCTTGAATGATTCCAAAAAGAAGGCTGTCTTTTCTAGTCATAGATTCTTTGCAACGCTTGAGCCATCTATGAGTGCGGCCCATAGCATCTTCTAACTCTCTAGTTGTACACGGGTAAGGAGGACACTCATCAAAAGCCATGATGATGTCTGATCCCAAGTTCATTTGGATCTGCATGCTTTCTTCTGGACCAATAAAACATTTAGCTCCATCAATATGGCTTCTAAAGTCCACACCTTCTTCAGTGATTTTTCGAAGAGCAGATAGTGAGAAAACTTGAAAGCCTCCGCTGTCAGTCAAAATAGGTTTGTCCCAATTCATAAACTTATGCAGACCACCCATTTTTTTGATCAGTTCAGAAGTAGGCCTAAGATTTAAGTGGTAGGTGTTTCCCAAAATAATTTGCGAACCCACGTCTTTTAAATTTTGATTGGTGACCGCTTTTACAGTGGCTCTTGTTCCCACTGGCATAAAAATTGGTGTTTGCACATCACCATGAGCAGTTGTCAGTGTTGCGGCCCTTGCAAGACCATCAGTGGCTTCTAGGTTAAAGTTTCCAATAGCTTGTTTGTTAGTAGCGTCAATTTTTATTTCATTATCAGTCACAGTGGTCGCGTCCATATGCTCAAATCTCCGTAAGAAAAAAGTCTAAATTTATTTTGCACAGCAAAAGCATATGCTTTTTTGGTTTCTTCTATCCCATTAAAAGCCATCACAAGTGCTAAAAGCGATGAGCCGGGTTGATGAAAGTTTGTAAAAAGTCCACTTACCCATTTGAATTCATAACCTGGTTGAATAAAAAGATCAGTCTCAGCAAAAACACCAACCTGATCTTCGTTAAAAGATTCAACAGCTCGAAGAGCTGTTGTTCCTAAAGCCCAAATGCGTTTTTTGTTTGCTTTAGCTTCTACAAGTTTTTCTTTTGTGTCTTTGGGAATAAAAAACCTTTCAACATGAAGTTTTTTTTCATCAAAGTTTTTTTGCTCTAGTGGTAAAAAAGTTCCCAGGCCAACATCAAGGCTGACTTCGGCCACGTGCACTCCGCGCGCAGACAATGCCAAAAGATCTTTTTCTTTAAAATGAAGGCTTGCAGTCGGAGCTGCTAAGGAGTTGATGTTTTTTTTCCAGTCCAACTGATACCAGTCTTTGTCGGCAGCGCTTGCATGTCTAGAGTCTCTTAATTTTTGTATGTAGGGAGGAATTGCAAATTCACCGTGCTCTTCAAAATAGTCTTCTGAAATATCCTGGTCTAATTTGATAACTTGAGGTCTGCCTTTTACAACAAGTTCAGCCCCTACTCCGCCAGGAAGTTCAAACTTATGCCCGACCTTGTACTTTGAAGATTTGAAAAGAACCTCCCAAAGGCGGTCTCCCTTAGTTCCTAAAAATAAAAACTCAGCATTTTTATGAAAAACCCTGCAAGACTTCACTCCAGAGTTGTTCACCACCAGCAGGTCTCCCTCTTCAATCATATCAAAAGCATTTTCCAATTTGATTTCGGCAGGTGCTGGCTCATTTGAAGAGAGAACACGGCAGGGCTCCTGCGGCTGCAAAGCCACCAAAGATTCTGGATAGGAGTATTCTAAGTCATCAACATTCACAGTATGTCTTTAGTTTGTGCAGTCTTTATTTTCAAGTGCGGCAGGTAGGTTTGCTTACTTCTTGTGCTTTGCGCGTTTGAGTCTGCTGTGTAACAAAATACACAAAATGCAAAATAAATGAGACCTTTCAAACCTTCACAACTGAAATCATATAAGCTCAACAAAATATTATAATAAACATTTACGGAGGAAGAATATGTTTAAAAAAGTATCTGGCCTTTTCGCAGCGGCAGTTTTCACCTTAGCACTACCCACAACGAGCATGGCGAGCCTTATTCCCCTAAATCAGCTTTCAAATTCTGCAGGCTTTGATCAGTCTAAAAAAATCATCAAGCTTTTAGATGAGTCTCCCGAGTCGCAAAAAAAAATAGCTAAAATGGGACTGACCACACAAGAGGTAAAACAAAGAATTGCAGCATTAAACGATCAAGAAATCGCCTCTCATTTAAAAACACACAATCAGACCGGCGGAGAGGTTATTGTTATAAGCTTAGGTACGGTCCTTTTGGTGGTTTTGATTCTTCTGATCTTAGACTAATCAAAAGTGTTTAAAGCCACTCTTTTTACACTTCTACTGTTTTCACTTGGTGGCTGCTCAAGCACCAAAATTAAAAGAGCAAACAAACGGGCAAAAGCCGCCTTCAACGACGAGGGGCGTACGCCAAAAAAGTTAAACGTAAAATTTTTTAAACAGCAAGAAAAAGAGTGCGGGCCAACGAGCCTATATACAATTCTTAATTATTATAAGCCTGGTGTTTATGGTATTGAAAACATTAAACACATGACCATGACGCCAGGTTTTGATGGTGCCATGAAAAGAGACCTTCTCGCTGCGGCGAGAAGGTCAGGCTTTGCTTTTTATCCGGTGTACACTCCAGAAGATCATTTGATCGCTATTGAAGACGGAGAGCCTGTATTGGTTTTTCAAAACTTGGGCTTAGGATTTAGCCCTACCTGGCATTTTTCAGTTGTCACTGGTTACTCTAAAGATCCCGATCAAATATTCGTACACGATGGCAAAACACCTCATAAAAAATTTACTCCTTCTCGTTTTTTCAAAGCCTGGTACAGAGGGAAAAAATGGTCTTATATTGTGGTGCCGCCTGAACACATTCCTAAAAACCGCACGTTCAGAGAAGCTCTGGATAATGCCTCAGCGTTTTTAAATTTGGGAGACCTTAAGGCTGCAAGAAAGATTTTGAACGCAGCAGATAAGAGGTGGCCTAAGCGCTTTGAGATCTACGCAGGTTTAGGAAACGCATACGCATCGACAGATGTAAAAAAAGCACTCCTATACTATGATAAAGCTCTTTTGTTAAAACCTGGACACCTTGGCTTGATCAACAACAGAAATGAACTTCGTAAAATAGTTCCTTAATCACCTGCTTAAAGCCCTTGCAGATAATAATCTTTAAGCTCTTAACCTTTCCAAACAGATTGACAGATTAAGGCCGGCCGTAAATATTGGACTTTCTCGTTTGCGCCAGTGCTGAAATTGGTAGACGGGCCGGCTTGAGGGGCCGGTGTTCGCAAGGACGTGGAGGTTCAAGTCCTCTCTGGCGCACCATTCTTCGGTATTGTAATTAGCAAATTTCAAAAACACTAACGATCGCCTACACTTAGTAGGTTCGAACTGAGGTAGGTTTTGAAGATCAGTATTTCAAGAAATGTCATGAAATTTTAAGTTTTGAAGCCTTTTTGAAGCCCCTGAGAAGCCTCTAAAAGAATGCAAAAAACTAATTCATATTTTGATTTTCTCAAGAGCTACCTAACAAAACTAATTTGCAAAGGAGCAAAGAATGGAAAATTTAATAGAAACAATTATCGCACTAATCATAACTTCAGGACTGATTTTTGGATCAACAAAAAGTTTGGTCTGGGTACATGATGAAATCAAAAAAGAAAGCCTAAGACAGATCTCGCAGGGCTTAAGTTCATCGGAAGCTATGGCCAATGCGCTTTCAAACGAACCGCTAGAATTCTGAGCAAAACTGACACCCTAAAACCCGCCACGAGCGGGTTTTTTTTTGGTCTAAAAACTGTTTAGCAGCGGAACTACAGTTCTTTACCTACCTACCTCAACTCCCATATGCTTTTCCAGTAAACGTACTCTCTTCTCTCTTTCGTAAGTTTTCTCACTTTTGAAACCCCATCCGAATAGTTAAAAGCTTGATAGACTGTATGCAGGTTTTCATCACTCATTAAATTCAAGTTAAATATTTTCTTTTTACAGCTGGCTTTGTATTTTGCATGATCAGCTAAGTTAGGACGTCCCCGCAAAGCTCCCTAGGAAGAGTTTTTAACACAAACCGTTGGAACACTGAATCTATAAGCCAAACCTTAAGAGTCGCACTGGCCAAACCAGTGGGTTACTTATCTTTCAATTAAGGTTTTTCATTTCAAATACTAAGGCCTTTTTTCGGTTCTGCTTAAAAATGTGTTTGAGAAAAATGGTGATGGCGTCGTCAAAACCCTAGGTACCTGCTTTTGCTCACACTTTTATACGAGCCTGTCCAGAACCTGTCCACGCAAAGATATATCTACATATGTTTACTTAAAAGCTGGCTTCGAGACTACTTGATCCTCAGTGCTGCCGTAACTAATTCTATATACACCTAGACCCGCTGATGTCCTGACAATTCTCAAATTATGCTCATGATCGAAAAAGGCTCTTTACGTGCTTAGTGTCAATTTTTTAGACACTTCTCAGGAGTCTAAGCTAAGGCAAATACATACCAACCTTGGCACTCCTTTTGCTCATTTTAAATTATTGAGAGGAATAAATTATGAAAAAACAGATCATTATTTTAACTGCATTGGCTTTATTTACATCTCCCTGGGCTCTAGCTCAGAGTAGCGAAATAACAGTAACAACACTTCCCCCAGTACAGCAGACTTCTTCCGTTGTAGATATTGATATCTCAGGAGTGGCATCAAACACCGCACAGTCGGCAATTCAGCTGGCTGTTAATAAGGTTGTTGCAGAAGCCCACATAATTAGAACGTATCAATTCATTCAACACGTTGATCTTAGAGATATCACTAAATATGATAAACAACTTGAAAAACAGCTTCCAGATAGCGCTGATAGACTTCCAGGCACATCTAAAAAAATTCTAGACGCTGTATTAGTTAATACAGAGCGGTTCATTGGAGACCCAAATATTAAGTATTATGAAGGTGGCGCAAGGGGTCCTTCAGAAAAATCCAGTAGTCTTTCAATTGCAGAAAGAAAAAAAAATCCATTTGTAATTGGGAAGCGCTACCCTCACACATACACCGATACCTTGTTTAGCGTAGATTACATCTCTGCTAAAGAAACAAGTCCTAGTGTAATTGAAGCCGATTTACTTCTTTTTGCTCACAGCAAACAAAAAGGCCCTTTCTTCAAAAAAATTACTGTTGTTGTAGACTGGAACAAAAATAGAACTCAGCGAATCGAAGACGTTGTTAGGGTCACGCACTCTAGTTCAGATATACTGCTTTCTGATACGGACTTTTCTTTAAAGGGCTCAATCGCAGATCAAAAAATTATATTAGAGGATAAAAATTATGGGCTAACTAAAATCTTTCCTGTAACTGTAGGGGCAATAGATGCAAGAGATAATGTTGTTGCATCTATGAATTTTCATGTTCCAGAAAGCAACAGAAGAGCTGCTAAAAACGCGGGCCTAAATCCTAAGCTCCAAGAGGAGTTCCAAGACTTTTCCAATGCAGCACTAGTTAACAGACGTGTTTGGGACACTGGCAGCAGTTGGGCTAATACATCTGAAAGGTTAAAGCCGTACGACTTTAGAGGACGTCCTTTTATAGGTTTAGTTGATTTAAATTATGTAAATTTGAATGCTGAAAATATTAAATATTCATCTGGATATAGAGAGATCGGCCTACACTATCAAATCACTAGCGATCGTTTAGAACGAGGGTACCGCTCTCACGGATGTGTGAGGGTAAGAGATAAAGATCTTTATCAACTTGATACAATAGTAAACCAAGGATCAAAAGATATGATTAAAGCTGTCTTCAAACAAGATCTTCCAAATTATGAGGGCCTCAATCATCCACACACCTATAACAAAAGTGTTGCAATGGTTAAATACACAGATAAAAATGCCGCGGCTTATAGAAGTAAGCAAAAATCAGAATCAATTTTATGCAAACTTAACCCTAAAAAAAGTAGGAATGTAAGATGGAACAATGCTGATATTAAAGATTATCACACTGTGATCGGTAACGATTGCCTAACTAGTACAGAAAGAGAAACTGGAATCACAAGTGCTGACATTAAGGCCTTTTGGAACGGAAGAGGTTCTCGCATAAGACCATTTTTAGTAAATCAAGAACACGGCCCCGTTCAAAGAGCTAAAGAAACTCTTCTTAGTTATAATTATCAATCTGCAGTGATTAATGAAATGTCCCAGAAGCAAAGACTTGAAACCATTGCGGGGATTCAAGATGGCTCTATTGGCTCATATGGTCTTAATGGCTTGAATGACAACACACTCAATAACAATTTTAATCTTGAGCCTGTTACAAGGTGGCCAAGATTAGGCTTAGGGAATAACCTTATAGGCGCTAGTGAATCCAACAGAATCGGAAGAGCTATCCAAAACAGACAAAATGTTCGCAGACGTGACAGGCGTAGATACTACGAGAGAGCTTACATACAATACTGTGTTGAGCCAACTAGCCCCACACAATATGAAAAGTACTGCAGCACATTTCAAAGAGAGGCGCTTAAGTAGTAAGTATTGCTTTTCTAGAGGAAAATAAAATAGCCATATTTTATACCTTAAGTGCTAGAGCCAGTGGTCTCATGTGTAAAAACGCTTCTAGCATATTATATTTAATTTATTGATACTTTGAACGCAGAAAAGGTATCAATATGGTTTCCTTTATTGCTTTAAATATTTTCGAACCTGTCTTATATTCGTTGTAATGCTATAAACGCACTACGATCTTCTAGCACTTAATTACTGTAAGGGAGGGCTCGTTTTAAGAAACGTTGATTATCAAAGTCTAGCCGTCGATGTCCTGAAATTTTCCATTACATCTTTTCTGATTATGATAATGAAATCTTATAATCTTGACCAATCATCAAATGAGCTGAGCCGGTATGTTATATGCTTCAAATTAATGACTGAAATATTTTTGTTTTTCTTCGTTTGTATTTTTATTCGATCCACTGTCCAAAAAATAGTTAAGTATGACGCCCGCAATAATTGCTCCTGTAAATGCGGCATATACTTTCCAGTCATATTGTATTACTAAAAATAAACTTATAACTATCGCTAAAATTGGCAATACTGGTGTTTTACCAATAGATAAAGGAACTTTAAAAGGTCTGTCTTTATCGGGTAATTTGAAGCGTAACTTAATAAGGGCAGTGTTTACAGCGATAAATACAAGTAAAGCACCCAAAGATGATGTTCCTGCGACTATTTTTATATCTCCAAACAACATAAACCCAGCAACGCTTGCAGTAACCACGAGTGTTGCAGCCCATGGGGCTTTTTGTGCATTGGTTAAGGTTATAAATTTGGGAAGTTCACCTACCTTTGCCATCCCAAACAACAACCTGCTGATAGAAATTATCCCACTAAAAGCTGCATTAGCAGTGGCAAAAAGTGCTGCCACCGCTAAGACCACAGGTAGCCAACTGTTTAAATTGGATGCGGCAAGTGAGAGGGGTGAATTTACTTTTCCAAGGTCTGAAGGATCTGCAATATTAAGTACGGTAATAGATATAAGCAAGTAAATAACAGTTGTGAAAATCATCGTTAGTAAGAATGCGTAAGGAATTGTTTTACTTGGGTTTTTTACTTCGGAACCTAAAGCTGCCATATGCTCAAAGCCAGTATAAACGAAAAAGAGAGTCGCAGTAGCCGACAAAGTGCCAGAGAGAGAATTCACTTTAAAAAAAACAGGCTTAGGCAGCCCCGTTTCCATAAATCCGACCACGATAAGAATAAATAATCCCAAGAGCTGTACGCTTACCATAACAATATTTGCGGTAGATGACTTTTTGATGCCAGTAATGCTAATTAACGAAAGAATTGCCAGCGCAATGTAACCGACTAACAAAGAAGGTGCATTGAAAAAGGTGTTGAGGTAACCTGAGAATGCCAACAACACAGCTGCAATTGTGGCCGAACTGTGAAATGCAATTGTCCAGCCAGTGAGAAAAGATGGTATTTCAATTTTTGGAAATGCTTTACGTACAAAAATAAATTCCGCTCCGGCATTAGGATAAGTAGAAGCCAATTCGGCATAGGACATAGCGGAAACACCAGCGGCAATCGCTGCGAAAATGAAACTCAACCAAAGGTCGGTACCTGCTTGTACTGCTGCAACGCCAATAACTGTGTATATTCCTGCGCCTACAATCGTGCCAACACCATAAAAAGTTAAGCGAAGTGTCCCCAATGTTTTTTTTAACTCTGTCAAAATATAGCTCCAACAAAATCAATATATTTATACGAATAGGTACGAGTCCACTTACATATTATTCAGTTTGTTTTCTCTGTAAGCCAGAAGTCGTAGGGCATTGCCAACAACCACAAGTGTTGAGCCTTCATGTATTGCTACGGCGATTCCAATACTGGCCCAATCCATTATCGTAGCCGGTATAAGTAATGCAACCACACCAAGACTGACCCATAGGTTTTGCCTAATGATAAACTTTGCTTTTCTACTCAAACCAATTGCAAAGGGAAGTGTTTCTAATTTGTCAGCCATCAGGGCAATGTCAGCAGTTTCAAGGGCTACGTCACTACCTGCTGCACCCATTGCGATGCCAACAGTACTGTTCGCCATAGCGGGAGCATCGTTTACTCCGTCACCTATCATTGCCAGTTTATTTTCTTGTTCAGCAAGTTTTTTTATGGCTTCCACTTTCTCTTCTGGCAACAGACTTCCACGCGCTTCAGTTAGCCCGATCTCTTTGGCCACAGCATCTGCAACTTGTTGATTGTCTCCTGTGAGCATAATCATCTTTTTAATACCTATTTTTTTTAATCTAGAAAGGGTCTCTTTTGCTTCTTTTCGTGGAGTGTCCATAAGCCCCAACATACCAATAAATTCATTTTCTTTTTTTATCAGCATTGTGGTTTTTCCTTCTCCCTCAAGCGCTTTGACTTTTTTAGACACCTCACTAGGAACACCTTGATCAATGCCTTCAAAAAGTTCCAAGTTTCCTATACGAATAGAATGTCCCTGATAGGTCGCCTTTATACCTTTACCTTGTATTGCCTCCAAATTCTCAGCATCTGGTATCTTTGTGCTTTCACCCAGCTTTTTCATCCCATCCCTTACAACGGCCTTTGCTAGAGGGTGATCGCTTAGCTCCTCAACAGCGACTGCAATTTCTAACAATTCTTTTTCTTCTACACTTCCAAAACTTTTCACATCAGTAAGTTTTGGCTTCCCCTCAGTTAAAGTTCCAGTCTTATCAAAGGCAAGTGCTGTCAACACTCCTAAGTCCTCTAGTGGGCGACCGCCCTTAATAAGAACGCCTCCACGAGCAGCTCTAGCTACACCACTGAGCACGGCTGAGGGTGTTGAAATGGCAAGTGCACATGGACTTGCTGCAACAAGAACTGCTAAAGAGCGGTACAAACTATCAGCCCAAGTCTCATCGATGATTAAAAAAGAAAAATTCAAGAAAACTACAAGTATAATGACCGCTGGCACATAGTACCTCTCAAACTTATCAGTCAAAAGCTGTGTGGGAGACTTTTGTTTCTGGGCCTCCTGCACCATTGTAACTAAGCGGTTAAGGGTGGAGTCCACTGCTCTTTTGATAACCTTTATTTCTAGACTGTTGTTGCCATTGATAGTTCCTGAAAACAGTCGGTTTTCATCTGGAATTTGACTTTTAGCAGTGTACTCTTCGCCTGGATTTTCAATCGGTTTTTTGTCCACCGGAACGCTTTCACCGGTTATAGGTGACTGGTCAACAGTACTGCTGCCCCTAATAACAACACCATCAGCAGACACCTTGCTGTTAGGACGTACTAAAATTATGTCTCCAACTTCCAAATCTTCAATAGCCACTTCAACGGTGTCATCTCCTTTTTTGAGTAAGGCTGTTTTAGGAGCCAGATCGGTCAGTGCCTCTATAGATTTTTTAGCCTTTGCCATAGCGTAGTTTTCAAGAGCATGGCCCAAGCTAAATAGAAAAAGTAGCAAAGCACCTTCAGCCCACTCACCAAGGTATGCCGCGCCAACTGCAGCCACCAGCATAAGAAAATCAATTTCAAATCCACCCTTGGCTACCTTAGCTAAGGCCTCTTTTAGAGTGAAATAGCCACCAAAAAAATAGGCGGCTAAATAAAGTCCAAATGTGATATTCTCAGGTGCCGCTGCAAGTTTTTCCAGGCTAAAACCCAATATCAAACAGACACCGCTTAAAATTGCAAAGTAAAGCTCTGTATTTTTACCAAGGATGCCACCGTGGGCATGACTATGACCTTCTTTTTTATTGTGTTCGCTATTTTTATTCATATTAAACAGTCTCTCTAGGTTTTATAAGTTTTTAATCCATTTACGCGCATCATTTCGCTGGCTCATTTCAAAAAATTTGACCTCTGAACCTGTGAAGAAATCAGTTGCCTTAGCGGCCCATTCTTGCCATTTTTTACTGCCCACAAAAACCATCTTGCCGTAGTCAGCTGTGTGTTGTGAGTCAATTTTTAAATCCTCCCAAAAGCCCTTTAAAGTGTAACCATCAAACTCTTCTATCTCAAAATAAAAATTCACCTTTGAATCATTATCCAAAACACTATGAATTAGTGGATGTATTTTTTTGACATCTTGAGCAGTTAGCCTTCCGCTGATTTTAGCGGCTATAAGATTCTTTTGTTCTAGATTCAATATTTCTATCATAATTTTTACTCCTCGGGTTCGTTGTTACAGTTTTTAACAAAAATTCTCTAATCACATAGAAATTTGCAATCTAAGGTTTCTTCTTTGATAACCTCAAAATTGTGATAGCCCCTCTCAACACAACAAGCGAGATCAGTAAGCCTATTACTAAATCAGGAATCTGAGATTTTGTGAAGTAAACTAAGACAGCAGCTAAGATGACGCTTAGATTTACGATTACATCATTAGCAGAAAAAATTGCACTTGCTCTCATATGCAAGCCACCAGATTTTTGCTTATTTATCAAAATTAAACAAATTACATTCGCGATCAATGCTATAATAGAGATGTAAATCATCGACAATGCTTCGGGATTACTTCCGAAGATCAAACGTCTTAAAACCTCAAATAAAGCAAAAAGTGCGAGTAAGAGCTGAGCGTAGCCTGAAACTCTTGCAGCTTTTCTTTGTAAATTCAATGATCTTCCAACTGCATACAGACTGATTCCGTACACCCCAGCATCAGCAAACATATCCATTGCATCAGCAATCAATCCGGCACTTTGAGCAATGAATCCATAGAAAATTTCTGCAAAAAACATGATTCCGTTAATTAATAAAAGAATCCACAAAACTCTTGATTCGGCTGACTCTTGTTCAGCTATTTTTGATTTGTTTGATAAAATCTCATCTTTTTCATCACTGCTTAAATCTAGAGATGACTCTATCTCAGCGCCATACCCCAAAGGTTTCAATTTATCCATGAGCCGCTGGGATTCTGAGGTGTGAAAAACTGTAAGTTTGCGTTCTTGAATATCAAAAATTAATTGTTCGGTGCCTTTTGAATCACTCAAGGCCATGCGAACTAACCTTTCTTCTGAGGCGCAGTCCATTTTTGGTATTCTAAAGATTGTTTTTTTCATAGTTGTATAGTCTTTACTAGTAGTAATTATTTTATCTTTATTTAAGAACAAACAATTTAAACATCAATTATCAATCTAGGCCGATATCAATCTTTTAACACTTCACAATTAGATGTGGAGCTTTCAATTTCTAGAGTCGAGTGTTGAATATTAAAGGAATCTTTCAATACAGATCTAATTTTTTGTTTTATAGTATCCATAGAATCTAAATCTCCATCCTTTATAACTATGTGCGCTTCAAAAGATCTAAACTTTTCGTAAAGCTCCCAAATATGGATATGGTGTATGTCCTTAACTCCATTTACTTTTTTCAACTCAGAAACAATTTCAGATTGACTTAAATCTTCAGGTGTTGCCTGCATTAAAACTTTCACACTAGTTTTTATCAAACCTACTGACTGATAAAGAATGTAAAAAGAAATCAAAAGTGTTGCAACGAGATCAACCCAAAAAATATTGTAATTTAGTATTAAAACACCAGAAATAATAACTACGACTGACGCTAGTGCATCTGAAAGGTTATGTATAAAGGCTGCTTTCATATTTATACTTTCTTTAGAGCCAGAGTGCGTGAGCCAAGCCGTTGCGAGATCTATTACTAAAGCAATTGCGGCAACCCAAATCACCATCCAACCATCAATCTTGGTTGGACTTTGAAAACGCGCCCATGACTCATAAATCAAATAAAGACCCACAAGAACGAGAGTAACGCTATTGATTAGAGCACCTATAATTTGTGCTCTACCGTAACCAAAAGTCATTTCTTTGTTTGCTGGCAGCCCTGAAACCTTCTGGGCAACGTAAGCAACTATAAGTGCCCCGGCATCACTAAAGTTATGAAGAGCATCTGCAAGCAGTGACAAACTACCAGAGACTAATCCTCCGATAACTTGCACTACAGTTAAAAGTACATTGATTACTATCGCCCAAAACAAGGCTTTTCCATTTTTTTCATGTGTATGGCTGTGACCCATAATCATTTCCTTTCTTTAAATTGCTCTAATGAGCAATGCTAGATTCTTTGATTTTCATTCTGCCTTCTAAAGTCCTATATACTACTGGAAGAACAATAAGTGTTAAAATAGTTGCCGATATAATACCACCAACAACTACAGAGGCGAGAGGCCTTTGCACACTTGCCCCAGCTCCAGTAGCTAACATCATTGGGACAAAACCAAAAATATCTGTTAAAGCCGTCATCATTACTGGTCGCAGCCTTAAAAGAGTTCCTTTTTTAATAAGTTCATCACCAGATTCTCCAGCGAGTTTTAATTGGTTAAAGTAGCTCACTAAGACTACACCATTTAAAACAGCAATTCCTGAAAGAGCAATAAACCCGACAGCAGCGGAGATGCTAAACTCTAAACCATTAATTAGTAGACCTAACACGCCTCCAACCAAAGCCATAGGTATACAACTAGCGACTACTAAAGTTTGCAAGACACTACCGAAAGCCATGTAGATCATAAATAAGACTAAGCAAAGTGCTAGAGGCACTAATACTTTAAGTCTGTCTTTCGCCTTTTCTAGATTTTTGAAACTGCCACCCCATTCAACGTAATAGCCTGGAGGTATTTTTAACTGACTTTCTACTTTAGACTTTGCTTCATTTACAAAACTTTGGGTGTCTCTTCCTCTTACATTTATGAGAACTGCAACTCGTTTTTTGGCAGACTCTCTTCTTATATCACTGAAAGTATCTGCAATTCTAACGTCTGCAACCTGATCTATAGGCACGTTAAGACTCTCGGAAATTCCTACAGGGACTTTTTTTATAGATTCAATGTCAGATCTGCCATCTTCACTTAGTCTCACAATAATTGGAAAACGCATAACACCTTGATACAAGTAGCCTGCCTCAGTTCCACCAATTGCTGTTTCAACAGTTGTTAAAACATTTTCTTTTGATATTCCAAGCCTTGAGAGCTCTTCTGTATTTGGAGTGATCTTAAGAACAGGAGACTTACCCTTGATCTCAGCTTCAGAATCTCCAGCGCCATCAATCTTTTCAATGATTTCAGCAGCCTCAGTTGCAATGCCGCTTAAAACATCCATATCCTCACCAAAAACTTTAAAAGAAACGTCGGCTCTAACTCCCTCAAGTAATTCGTTAAACCTCAACTGAACAGGCTGTGAGAAAATCATCGACTGTCCAGGTAGAGATTCTTCTAAAGTTTCTTTAAGTGCTGCAATAAGAGATTCTTTACTTCTGATTTTACCATCAAATTCAGGCCACGATTTCTTATTTTTTAGAATTAAGTAGGTGTCTGAGATATTAACCCCCATAGGGTCAGTTGCAATCTCAGAGACTCCAATTCTAGAGAGAACTTTATCAACTTCTTTAAATTCAAGAATTAGCTTTTCAGAAAGCTTTTGCATTTCAACAGACTGATCTATTGAGATATTGGTTGGGCGAACAAATTGAATAGCAATTGAACCCTCATCTAGCTGAGGTAAAAAGTCTGCACCCAATCTTGAAAAGAGCACTCCGCCTAGAACAATTGCCAAAACTCCAAAGGCTATAATTAAGCCTTTGAATCTTAGGGCTAAACTAATAACAGGAGCATATGCTTTTGAAAGCACACGCATAAAAATGGGCTCTTTGTTGTTTACTTCTCCAGATAAGAACATAGAGGCCAAAGCCGGAATGATAGAGAATGAAAGTACAAAAGCTGAACCAAGAGCAAAACAGAAAGTTGCAGCCATTGGAGTGAACATTTTTGATTCAATTCCAGTTAATGCAAATAGTGGTAGAAAAACGACTACAATAATAATCTGTCCAAAACCCGCAGCAGACCTTATTTCTTTAGTAGCAAAGGCAACGGCATCCTGAATTTCAGCTCTAGTGAGCTTTCTCCCCATGTCGTTTGCGCGGTTTCTCACAACTCTTAAGCAGTTGTCCATAACAATAACAGCTCCATCTATTATGATCCCAAAGTCTAGAGCTCCAAGACTCATTAAGTTTCCTGAGATGTTAAAAACTCTCATCCATATAAATGTAGCAAGAAGAGCTAAAGGAATAGTGATCACTGTGATCGCAGCAACTCTCAGATCACCAAGTAAAATTAACAAAAATATAGCTACTAAGATTGCGCCAAAAATTATATTGTGTTGGACAGTAGAGAGTGTTGAATTTACAAGATCAGATCTACTATAAAGAGTTTTCATCTCAACCCAATCAGGAAGAGATTTTTTGATTTCTTCAACTCTTGCATCTACATCTTCAGCAACACTTCGGCTGTTCTCATTTAAGAGCATGAGCACTGTACCAACTACAGCTTCTTTTCCATTGACAAGAGCAGCTCCAGTTCTGATTTCTTTGTCTAGCCTAACATTAGCAATATCTTTAACAGATACAGTTTCAAAGCTTGCCATCTTCTTAATTGGAATATTTTGGATATCATCTATAGATTGCAACAAACCATTGGACTGAATCAAAAGCTGTTCAGCGGTTTGTTGAATGTAACCACCGCCAGTGTTTCTATTATTTGATTTTAACGCTTCAACAAGTTCATGGAGATGAATTCCATACTTAGATAAATCATCCATTCTAGGTTGAACGAAAAATTGCTTTTCAAATCCACCTATGGAGTTTATCTCAGCGACACCTTCTACCGTTAGTAGTCTTGGTTGAATATTCCATTCATTGAGTGCTCTGATCTCCATGAGTTGTTCTATTCTAGCCTGACCGACCTCTGGAACTTTTGCATCAAGTGAGTAAAAGTACACTTCACCTAGACCTGTAGTGATTGGCCCCATTGATGGACGCATATTGCCAGGAAGTTCTGATTGAATGCCTTGAAGCTTCTCAGAAACTAGCTGCCTAGCTCTATAAATATCAGTTCCGTCTTTAAAAACGATAGTCACTTGTGACAACCCAAAACGGCTTATTGATCTGACTTCTTGAATCCCAGGTATTCCGCCCATCCCACTTTCAATGGGAAAAGTGACAAACTTTTCAATCTCACTAGGAACAAGGCCTTTTACAGGTGTGTTGATTTGCACCTGTACATTAGTAATGTCGGGTACTGCATCGATAGGTAATGTTTGATAAGAATACCAACCTAAAATTACACCAAATATTGTGAGAACTATAACGATTGCTTTATTTTTTATAGAAAAATCAATTAATGAATCAATCATTTAAAAACTCCTAATTTAATTTGAGAAAACATATTAATGGCCATGACCTTCTCCTCCTTGTCCAGAGGCTTGTAAATGAGCAACTCGAAGTAGAGGTGCTCCTTTAATGACAATGAGGTCACCTTTTTTAAGTAAATCAGATTTAAAATTGAATGCTGACTTTTCTTTCTTTATATTGGTTAAATTTATAAGTTCAAAATGTTCTCCGTCAAATCTATAAACGCCGTATTCTTCGCCATAACTTACAAGAGCAGTGTAGGGCAGTATAAACCTATCTGATTTTTGAAGCTTTATTGGAGCAGTTTCAATTTGCATCAATTTAATTGCTTTTCGCGAAAGCTCAAATCCTGCGTCCTCTTCATGATTCTCTTTTGATTCATCTTCCTGATGATCAACAACTTCACCTGCATGCCGATCATGATTTTTTTCTGAAGAGTACGCAGCTTGCATTCCAAAGACCAAAACTAATAACGTGAATATACAGAATTTTTGAGTGTATTTTAAAATGATCATTTTTTACCACCTATGTTTAAAACAGTCTTTGAATCGAGATTTGAAAAGAGTGAGTAGTAAAGCCACCTTGCTCTAACAGCTTCAAGCTCTTGTTGGTGTAGAGCCTCGTAGAACTCAATAGCTTGCCTGTGAAGCTCAATTACCAAAGGAGGTGATACGACACCTCTTTTTATCATCTTGTGAATTCTTGCGTGTTTCTTTTGTACTTTGTTAGATGCCAAAGCTCTCGTGTATGACTCTGATGATCTATTGTAGGCACTCTTCAAACGCTTGGCTTCAACGGTGATTCTTTTATTGATTAAAGAGTTTCTAAGTTCAGATCTTCTTTTTTGTGCTAAAGCTTTTTGCTTGCCTCCTCCGTTACGGTTGAAGACTGGTAAATTAAGTGAGACAGCAGCCCCCCAAAGTGTTCCTCCCTGTGGTCCAGGACTTGTTAAGACTCTTGGGCCAATTGATAAATCTGGCCAAGCTTCAGAGCTTTGAAGTTTAAAATTTTTAGTAGATTCATCAACTCTCAAGGCTGCTTCTTTTTGTAAGACACCTTTAGTTTGAAGACTCGTTAGCTCTGGCCAATTATGGTCAATAGGCGGCAACTGATTCGATTTCGGTCTAAAAACACTTTGTGTTATCACTTCAAACTCTGACAGGATTTTTTCTTTTTCGTTCTTAAGTTTTTGTAACTTAAGTCGAACTTCTTCCGATGCCATCGTAAAAATGTTTACAGAAATTTCTTGTTCGGGATTCATTCTCCCAATTCTTTTGTATTGTGAGATCATTCGTCTAAATGTGGCCTGATTTTCTTCAATGACCTCTGATTCATGTTCAATCTGTCGCAAACGGTATAGATCTAATATCAGGTCTATTTTTAATCTGTTATATACCTTTTGATAACCAAGAACCTGAATATTTTTTTGAACTCGTGCTAAATTCTTTCTTGCTGATCGCTTTGAACCAAGTTCAATTGTGTGCTTCAAATTGACTTCATTTGCGATGCCGTTTGATCCTTGAGCCTCATTCATCAACCATTCTAAAGAAGGGTTGATCATTTGCGACGAGCGGTCAATTTCACCTTGTGCTACCTCAATATCAGCCTCTGAAATACTCAACTCAGGGTGTTTGTCTAAAAGACACTCAATAGCGTTATCTACGTTTTTAACCGTCGTACAATCACCGAGGGCTTTAACAGGAGTTAAAGCAAAGATCATAGCAACGTAAATGAATGGATTGCGATCCATAATTCACCTCATTATATTTAATTTTTAGATTTTTTCTTAAACTTAGCGAGACTAAGCTATAATTGGAGGTCGAAAAACGTAATGAAAGTCTCTGGAGACAAACAAATGTTCATATCTATTAAGGTTCGACTTTATATTTAATTTATTAATAGAAATTTTATTTTCTAAAATAATTCCACAGTGTCC